>Ga0070738_10000174_pt1 | contig 198649 bp, 173 predicted proteins | sample Coa_R2_2_FD_66446 | JGI IMG/M metagenome (GOLD analysis project Ga0070738, IMG submission 66446) | Surface soil microbial communities from Centralia Pennsylvania, which are recovering from an underground coalmine fire - Coalmine... | ecosystem: Environmental > Terrestrial > Soil >... | reverse complement strand
ATGACTAAGCTGGCGTGCGCCCATTGTGGCGAACCGTGCGATACGGGTTCGGCCCTGGGTCAGCCGAAGACCATCTACTTCGACGGCAAGCCCTTTTGCTGCACCGGCTGCCGAACGGTCTACGAGATCCTCGCCCAGCACGACCTCTGCGAATATTACCAGCGCGATACCGATGCGGGAATCTCGATGCGGAAGCGACCGCTTCGCGAGGACGAGTATGCCGTCCTGGACGACGCCGCGACCGAGCGCAGGTTACTCGCCTTCTCGAGTGCTACGCTGAACCGCATCATCTGGACGGTACCCTCGCTCCACTGCGTGTCGTGCGTGTGGCTCCTGGAGCGCCTCGACCGCCTCGATGCCGGGGTCCTCGCTTCGACCGTGGACATCATGCGGAGGACGGTCACCGTCGATTACGATCCGCAGCGGACGACTCTTCGGCAGGTAGCGGAGACGATGGCGTCGATCGGATATTCGCCGCTCCTCCGCCTGGAAGATCTGACCGGTGAATCCCCGGCGATGAAGCGGAAGACCTCGCGCGGAATGTATGCTCGGATCGGTATTGCCGGTTTTGCCGCCGGTAATACGATGATGATGTACATCGCGGAGTACTTCGCGGGAAGCGCCGGCGTCGAGCGGCCACTGATGTTCGCGTTTCGCGTGCTATCGATCGCGCTCTCGGTGCCGGTGCTGGTCTACTGCGCCTCGCCCTGGTGGATCGGAGCGCGAGCCGCGCTGAAAGGCCGCCGCATCAACCTGGATGTACCGGTCGCGCTGGGTATCGCGGTACTCTTTGCAAGGAGTGTTTTCGATATAGTGACCGGACACGGCTCGGGATATCTGGATTCGTTCAACGGCCTGATCTTCTTCCTCCTGATCGGACGGCTGTTCCAGCAGAAGGCCTTCGATGCGCTCTCGTTCGACCGGACCTACCGATCGTTCTTCCCGCTATCGGTTCGAATCCAGCGTGGTGAAGTGACGGCGGTAGTACCGATCGAGCAGTTGAAAATTGGCGATATCCTCTCGGTGCGTAATGCCGAGGTAGTACCGTGCGATTCGATCCTCGCGAGCGAGATCGGTTACATCGACTACAGCTTTGTAACGGGCGAGTCCGTACCGGTCGAGTGCACGAAGGACGAGATGGTCTATTCCGGCGGCAAGGTAATGGGCCGAGCGGTGAGGCTCATCGCCGCGCGGAATGTGTCGCATAGCGAGCTTGCCGCGATGTGGGATCGCTCGTCTGAGCGCAAGAATGCCGCCGGAGATCGCACTACTCGATACCTCGAGCTTAGCGATAAGTTCGGGCAATGGTTTACCGCCGTCGCGCTCCTTATCGCTGCAGCCGGCGCGGCGGTCTGGTTACCAGACTGGCCGAAGGCGTTCAGCATCTTCACCGCAGTGCTGATCATCGCATGCCCTTGTGCGCTCACGCTTGCAGCGCCGATCACGCTGGGCAGTGCGATGGGCCGCCTGGGTCGCTTCGGAATCTACCTGAAGAATATGGGCGTCCTGCTCGATCTCGATCGCATTAGTTCGATCGTCTTCGATAAGACCGGCACGCTAACGGCGGCCGAGCACGATATCGCATTTTATGGCCGCGCACTCGAGGATAGAGAGTGGCATGCGATCTTGCGGATCGCGCATGAAAGTACGCATCCGGTAAGCCGTGCCATCGCCGGAGAACACGATTCATTTCTTCTCGAAGCAGATCATGTGCAGGAAGTGATCGGTAAAGGAATCTCGGGTCATGCGGCGGGCCATTCGATAGCGATCGGTTCGTCCGAGTTCATCGCGGCCCATTGTGATGCAGAAATTAGTGAGTCCCAACTCGGTAATAGCGTTGCAGCGGCGGTAGCTATCGATGGTGAATATGCCGGCGTCTTTACGTTCAGGCCGGCAGTGCGCGAGGGTGTTCGAGAAATGATCTCGAAGCTGCGAGAAGATTACCGTATCCAGTTGATCTCTGGCGATTCGGAGCGCGACCGCCCGTTGCTGGAGCCGGTCTTTGGCATCGATCACCTGCGCTTCAATTGCCGACCAGACGATAAGATCGAGCGGATCATGGAGGCACGCGAAGGCGGTGATGCCGTCCTGATGGTAGGTGATGGCTTGAACGACGCTGGTGCGATGGGCGAAGCCGATGTGGCAATCGCCGTGACCGACGATACGGCGACACTCGTACCTGCCTGCGATGTCATTATGAATGCAGCGTCGATCACGAAGCTGCCAGCGCTGCTTCGTTATGCACGCTCGATGAAGCATATGATCTGGACGAGCCTCGTCTTTTCCATTTTTTACAATGCGCTCGGATTAACGCTCGCGATCATAGGTGAGCTTTCGCCGCTCGTTGCGGCAATACTGATGCCGGTAAGTTCGCTAACGGTGATCGCGATCAGCGTCGGCGGCGCCCGCCGATTGAGCAGGAGGCTCGCATGAATATTATCATATTACTCGTGCTATCGAGCGTCCTCGTAGCGATCGCATTTCTGATCGCCTTCCTGTGGGCTACATCGAGCGGACAGTATGATGACGTCCATACTCCGGCAATGCGAATTCTTTTTGAAGATCGTGTAAAAGCAGAAGCCGAATCTCTTTCTGTGACTAACTATCCATCTGAACCTGATCATGTCAACTGAACAGACTCAACCAACCATCGCTCCGGTAACAGCGCCACAGGTTGCGGCCGGGGGACCACTACCGCCGCGACAACTGGAGACCGTTGCGTACGATAATAATATCGTTCGCCTCTTTGCAATGGCCACCGCCGTTTGGGGCATTGTGGGTATGCTTGTAGGGCTCATCGTAGCACTCAAGCTGTATATCCCCAGCTTCTTAGGCGGCATCAACATTCTCTCCTATGGCCGAATGCGGCCCTTGCATACGAATGCTGTGATCTTCGCATTCGCAGGCAATGCCATTTTCGTTGGCGTGTACTACTCGCTGCAGCGGCTCTGCAAAGCTCGTATGTTCAGCGACATGCTCAGCAAGCTCCACTTTTGGGGATGGCAACTTATTATCGTTAGTGCCGCACTAACGCTTCCACTGGGGATCACGACGAGCAAGGAATACGCCGAGCTCGAATGGCCGATCGATATTGCGATCGCCGTGGTGTGGGTGATCTTCGGTTGGAACATGATCGGTACGATTCTGCGCCGCAAGGATAAGCACATGTACGTTGCCATCTGGTTTTACTTAGCGACGTTTATTACAGTTGCTATCCTGCATATTGTAAACTCGCTCGAGTTACCGGTCTCCTTCTTAAAGAGCTACTCGATGTATGCCGGTGTGCAGGATGCACTCGTGCAATGGTGGTATGGTCACAACGCCGTTGCGTTCTTCCTTACGACGCCATTCCTCGGGATCATGTACTACTTCATTCCGAAGGCGTCCGGCAGGCCAATATTCTCTTATCGGCTGTCCATCGTTCACTTTTGGGCGCTCATTTTCATCTACATTTGGGCAGGCCCGCATCACTTGCTTTATACCGCCCTTCCGGATTGGGCGCAATCGCTCGGCTCGGTCTTCAGTATTATGCTCATTGCTCCCTCATGGGGTGGCATGATCAATGGCCTCATGACTCTTCGAGGCGCCTGGGATAAGGTCCGTACCGATCCCGTGCTGAAATTCCTCGTCGTTGGTATCACGGCGTATGGTATGGCGACGTTCGAAGGTCCGATGATGTCGTTCAAGAACGTCAATGCACTGACGCATTATACGAATTATGTAATTGGTCACGTACATCTTCCCGCGCTCTTGTGGAATGGCGGCTTCGCGTTCGCGATGCTCTATTACATCTTCCCACGAATTTATCGCACGAAGCTTTACTCGATCAAGCTTGCCAACTGGCACTTCTGGGTAATGACGCTCGGCGTTGTATTTTATGTAGTGCCGATGTACTGGGCCGGTATCACCGAAGCGTTAATGTTCAAGCAATTCCGTCCGGACGGTACGCTTATGTATCCGAACTTCCTGGAGACGGTCATGCAGATCATACCGATGTACATTCTTCGATCGATCGGTGGTACGCTGTATCTTGTCGGTGCATTGCTGGCAGTCTATAACCTCTACAAGACGGCAAAATCCGGTTCTCTGCTTCGCGACGAGGAGGTTCAGGTAACGAATAACCGCCTGGTCGTAAGTCATTCGAAGAAAGAGACCTGGCATCGTATGCTGGAAGCAGCGCCAGTACGCTTCGGCCTTTATTCGCTCGGTGCGGTTCTTATTGGCGGCCTGATCGAATACGTGCCGACAGCACTGGTCAAATCGAATATTCCGACGATCGCAAGCGTAACGCCCTATACACCGCTCGAACTCGAGGGGCGCGACCTCTATATTCGCGAGGGCTGTAATAACTGCCACTCGCAGATGATACGTCCGTTCCGAAGTGAGACGGAGCGTTACGGCGAATATTCCAAGCCAGGTGAATTTGTCTACGATCATCCATTCCTATGGGGCTCGAAACGAACAGGCCCTGACCTGGCACGCATCGGTGGAAAATATCCGAGCGCCTGGCATTGGCGACACATGATGGACCCGCGGTCGACCTCGCCAAACTCTATTATGCCTGCTTACACGTGGCTCTTCCATGACGACCTTGATCTCTCACATACAGAGGGTAAGATCATCACGCTTCGGAAACTTGGCGTGCCGTATCCGGTCGATTACGAATTCGATGCCGTCGCCGATGCGAAAACACAGCAAAAGAAGATCATAGCGGATCTGGCGCAGGGTGGCATCGCAAATGTCGATCCGAATAAAGAGATCGTAGCGCTCATCGCGTACTTGCAACGAGTCGGGACGGACATTAAAAAAGCACCCCCGACTGCAAGCAACGCGGCCGGCAATGAACAACCAGTAGCTGCAAAATAAGGAGATAAGACTATGGAATCGAACGTACTTTCATCGATACCGGGTATTGAATATTACCCGATCATTTCGTTAGTCCTCTTCTTTGCATTCTTTGCAGGACTTATGGCGTGGTTCTTCCGCGCCGATCGCACACGTCTGGCCGAACTTGCGGAGCAGCCACTCCGCGATGGTTCGCCGGACAACTACACTTCTTCCCTCTTTGACATTCACCATCAGAACTAAGATTTACGATCATGGCTGAACAAGAAAAAGACGTACTGCTGGAAGGTCACGAAGCCGACGGTATTCGAGAATACGATAACGCGTTGCCCAAGTGGTGGCTTTATGGATTTTATGTAACCATCGCGCTCGGGGTGATCTACATGTTCTATTATCACGTGTGGGACGGACCAGATTGGAATTTCCTCTGGTACGGCGCACGCGGACAAGAAGCGGAATACGTGGCCGAGATGTCGCACGTTAAAACGGCGAAAGGCGCCGTCCGCGATTATTCGATGTGGCAACCCAAAACCGATGCTGCATCACTGAAAATTGGCGAGACCATATTTCAACAAAAGAATCTCTGCTTTACCTGCCATCGCCCCGACCTGGGCGGTCTTATCGGGCCTAATCTTACCGATGATTACTGGCTGCATGGAGGAAGATTTCAGGATATCCTGAAGAGCATTACGACCGGCTATCCTGAAAAAGGCATGCTGCAATTCGGTAATGGTAATCATCTTTCCGATGACGAATTGCTCGATGTGGCGTCGTATGTGGTATCGAAGCATGGTTCGAACCCACTTAATCCGAAGCCCATCGACCCAGCACGCGATGTGCTCGTAAATCAATAGGTATCATACAAGAGCGGTCTGTTAGGTTAAGAAATGGAATTGCCAGAACTCGAGATCATACGAGAGCAAGAGAGAACCTTCGGAGATGAAGAATTTCGGGCCGAACTTGCAAGCGTTCGGCCCGATGGCACTCGAAAGTGGATCTTCGCAAAACAACCGCGAGGAAAATTCTATCGATGGCGCACGATCGTTTCCGCCGTCCTGCTAAGCTTTCTTGCGCTCTCTCCTTTTGTGAAGATCGGTGACGAGCAGTTCTTACTTTTTAACCTACTGGACCGCAAGTTTGTCTTCTTTGGATATCCGATCTGGCCAGAAGATTTTTACCTGGTAGTCGTCCTGTTTCTTACTGCCCTGGTATCGATCGTTGTATTCACTGCAACGCTGGGCCGGATCTGGTGCGGTTGGTTATGTCCGCAGACGGTCTTTCTCGAAATGGTCTTTCGAAAGATCGAATGGTGGATCGACGGGAGTGCCGGCGAACAAGCCGTCCGGGTTCGTGGCCCATGGAATGGCGATCGCATTCGCCGCTTTGTGCTAAAGCAATCGATCTTCTTTTCCATATCTTTCGCGATCGCGAATATCTTTTTAGCCTATGTGGTATCAAGCGATACACTCGTAGGCTACATCAAAGATGGGCCTGGCTCGCACTTCGAGCTTTTTCTTGCACTGGTTGCATTCACGGTCGTATTCTATCTTGTCTTTGCCCGCTTTCGGGAGCAAGCCTGCCTCGTGGTCTGCCCGTATGGCCGGTTTATGTCGGCTTTGGTGGATGAACATACGGTTACCATTACGTACGACCAAAAGCGTGGCGAGCAGCGGTCCAAATGGAAAAGGAATGATGCTCGTTCATCGCAAAATACCGGTCATTGTATCGATTGTAATGCCTGCGTAAACGTGTGCCCGACCGGTATCGATATTCGCAATGGCATTCAACTCGAATGTGTAGCCTGTACGGCCTGCATCGACGCCTGCGATGAAGTAATGGAGAAGATCAATCTTCCCAAAGGGCTTATCCGTTATACCAGTGCTGAGGCAATTCAGACCGGTATTAAAAATTGGTTTACACCACGAGTAAAAGCGTATGGCACGATCTGGATAACGCTTGTACTCATTACCACAGGCCTCTTCTATTTCCGTTCAGACTTCGATGTCACGGTCCTTCGTTCGCCCGGGACTACCTGGACTCAAACTGCCGATGGTGTCGCAAATTTCTACGATCTGAAGATCATCAATAAAACTTCTAAAGACCTTCATTACTCCTTAGTAGTTGCCAAGCCGCATCAAGCGATCGTTACACCACTCGGGCTTCCTACTATTGTACGGTCGGGTGAAGTATTGAAAGGGCGCTTCCTCATTAGCGTGCCAATGCACGAAACCGAGGAACATCACGAGCATGAAGAACACGGCAATTACGAGATCGATATTGCGATCGACGTAAAGGCTGGCGGTAAAACCATCAAACAAGTTTCTACAGAATTACTAACTCCTTAGAACGTAGGTAAGGTATGAAAAAAATTAGTTGGGGCTGGGGTATCATAGCGTCGTTCGTGGTATTTATGTCTGGCACGGCAGCTTGGGTAGCGTATGCCATGACGAGCGAGGTCGATCTGGTCAGAAGCGATTATTATGAGTACAGTTTGAAACAGGACGAGACGGCAACAGCTCAAGAAAATGCACGATTACTTGGTACTTCTCTGGTACTCGATACGAAACGCCCGGATAACAATATTCTTCTGCAAATTCCAGCAGAGCAAGCCACGAACGCATCAGGAACAGTGAAGTTGTACCGACCCAATTCCCCCGCTAGCGATCGATCACTTCCTTTAAAGGTGTCCGAGAATGGCGCGATGACTATCCCTACCGCGACTCTCGCTAAGGGCGTATGGAAGATCACTATTGATTGGTCTGCCTCTGGCAAATCATACGAAGTTCTAAAGACAGATACACTATAATAACATAGCAGCTTTGTTCACATGGTAGAACCGTTAGCAGGATTAGCGATAGGTCTGGCGGGCAGTATACACTGCGCCGGCATGTGTGGCCCTATTGCGATCTCGCTACCACGAACTGGCCACCAGGCTCTTCGTGAAGCAGCTCATCGGATGACCTATCAATTTGGGCGAGTTATTACCTATACAACGCTTGGCGCAATCGTTGGCGTGGGTGGGAATGCTATAGCACTCTCCGGCTATAGCAGAACGCTCTCGATCGCCTCAGGAAGTGCGATGCTTGCCGCGTTAATTCTTCAACTTGTTTGGAGACGAGAGCTTATCTCTGGTAAACAAGTAGAAAAAGTCATTGCACCACTGAAGCAAACGTTACGATCGTTACTCACCAAGCACGGTGCTCTTACTCATCTTGGAATCGGTCTCTTAAATGGTCTCCTTCCCTGCGGACTTGTAACCGCCGCCCTTCTCGGCTCGCTCGGCGCTGGGTCTATTGGCGGCGCTGCTCTTTTTATGCTGGGTTTTGGAATGGGGACTTTACCGGTAATGAGCGCCATCGCGATAGGCGGTGCAAAGCTCTCGTGCCGGGTACGAGAAAAACTGCGTTATGCCGCACCAGCTATTAGCCTTGTTGTTGCAATGTTATTATTGGTCAGAGGAATGGCATTGGGAATTCCGCACGTAAGCCCTGCGAAACCAACGGTGACACATCCGTCGTGTTGCCAGAGATAAAAGACTGGCTCCGTGACCCCTACGGGATTCGAACCCGTCCTGCCACCGTGAAAGGGTGGTGACCTAGCCACTAGTCGAAGGGGCCGACTCCAATGGCCCGGTTATACCGGCCCGATCGGCGGGCTACCAAACAGTATCAAAATTATAATGTTCCAGAGTAATAATCTTGCGTTTCAGAAAACGAAAGCTTACTCGCGAGGCGTTAAAAACGGACCTTATCTTCGCCCCGATGTCCAAACAAATCTATTACGTAGAGACATTCACAACCAAGCCTTTTCAGGGCAGTCCGGTTGCTGTTTGTCTTCTGGAGCATGCGGAAGAGCGTCCGTGGATGTTAAACATTGCGGCGGCGCTAAACCTGCCGGAAGCGGTTTTCGTTGTACCCCGAGGCCCGAACCGATTCGACCTTCGAACGATGACGACCCGGTCGGAAATAGAGCCAGGCGCCTCCACCGTATTGGCTGCCGCGTCCATTCTGTTTAGTAAGCGGATGGCCGATCGTACGAAACCGATCACCTTTTTCACACATGTAGGATCAATCTCCGCCTCGATCGCTAACCGCACGATCGAAATGAACTTTCCCGCTCAGGAAGCAGTGGAAGTGACCACTCCGCTACCCCTACTGACAAAGGCATTGGACCGCGAGCCGCAGTACGTCGGGCAACGTGGCAAGGACTTTCTCGTACTGTTATCGTCCGAATCCGCGCTGAAACGGGTACGTCCCGATTTTGCATTGCTGCGCCAGACAGAAGTGCAAGGTCTTATCGTAACGGCGCCCGCTGGTGCCAGCCGCAAGTACGATTTTGCTGTTCGCACGTTTTATCCCGATATCAACGTAGGGCAAGGCGACCCAACCACTTGCTCACTCCATTCGATGCTTGGGCCATTTTGGATGCCTCGTCTCGGGAAGACACAGCTTACAGGTTATCGTTACGCTCGCTGGGGAGGCCTTTTAGATTTAACAGTAGATGGGGATCGCATTAAATTCTGCGGCGAAGCTGTCACCATCTTCGAAGGTGAGCTGAAAGTTTAATTACTCGAAACGCAGAGCATCGATCGGGCTCATATTCGCTGCTTTAAGAGCAGGATATAACCCGAATACAATACCGACCAGCGAGCAAACCCCAAGGCCGATACCAACCCAAACTGTAGGCACATATACGCTCGCGTGAATAAAAACAGCGATCAGGTTACCCAATCCAATACCGATCGCAATACCAATAACTCCGCCGATCTCGCAAAGCACAACGGCCTCTGTTAAGAACTGACCGGCGATATCTGTCTTCGTCGCTCCCATCGCCTTACGAATGCCGATCTCTTTTGTCCGCTCGGTAACAGAGACGAGCATAATGTTCATAATGCCGATCGAAGCAGCCAGTAAGGCAATTGCGCTGATACCAAAACCCGCATACGACAGGTACTTCGAGAATGACTCAAATTGTAGCGTCAGGCTGGTGTTATTCTCGACTTCAAAATCATTTTCAGCACCGGGTTTTACCCCCCGAACAGAGCGAAGAGCGCCGATGACCTCGTCCTGCGTTTCATCGAAAAGATTTTTATTTCGAGCACGGACCGTCATCTGAAGAGACGTTTCGGACTCCTGAATGAAATATTTAAGCTCATTCGTAATCGGAATAAGCGCAAAGCCATCCTGACTTTGCCCCATTCCTCCACCCTTCTTTTCGAAGACACCGACCACCGTATAATTGTGGCCGTTCATGCGGACCGTTTTACCAAGTGGGTCTTCGCCGTTTTTGAAAACGCGATCGACGATATCCTGCCCCAGCACCGTGACGTCTCGTGCATATTGCACATCGTCGGCAGTAAGCATTCTTCCCTTCGATACGTCACGGTTATGGTTGATGGTGTAGTTATCGTCCGAACCCTGTAGGTAGAATTGCGGATCGCTCGTTTCATTGCCGTAGCTCACTGAAAGCGGCGCGTAAGTATGCTCTGCACTAACGGCCAAAGGTAACGAGGCGGTCTGGCGCACAAAGCGGATCTGCTCATAGGTGATCTGCTTGCGCTTCATATACTTCAGCCAATCGCTTCCACCCATTTGAATGGATGGCCACTTCTTGATCGTGAATGTTTCGGAACCGAGCTGAGAAAGCGATTGATCGATGCTACTCGTAAGCGCTCCCAAAGCAGTCATTACCCCAATGATCGAGAACACACCGACGATTATGCCGAGCAGCGTCAGCGAACTTCGCAGCTTATTTGCTCGAAGTGCCTCAAATGCTTGTGCGATGTTCTCTCTGGATAGCATTACTCGTAACGAAGTGCGTCTACAGGGTCCAACTTACTCGCTCGCCAGGCTGGCAAGATACCGCTCACGACGCCAATTCCTAACGATAGGCCCAAGCCAGTTGCGATCAAACCTAAAGAAAAATTGAGATGAACCGAAGAGTCGGAAGTCAAGATACTGTGATTGATATATAGCGATGCTGAGTAGGCGATCAGGAGCCCAATCGACCCGGCGACTAAACAAAGCATTGCTGCCTCCGAAAGGAATTGTGCCAGTACCATTCGCCGCCGTGCACCGATAGCCTTTCGAATACCGATCTCACGAGTGCGCTCTTTTACCCCAACGAACATAATGTTCATAATGCCAATACCACCTACCAATAAGGATAGACTGGTTATGACCAGGCCGATGGTCGTTAGTACATTGGTCAATGCATCGAACTGCGTGTTGAACTCATCTTCGCTATTGATACCGAAGTTATCGTCATCACTCGGTTTTAATCCCCGGATCGCACGCATGTGAAATCGTGCCTCTGCTTTAGTATCTTCTTTATCGAGTACATTTTTTGCTTTGACAGCGATAGTAAGCGAGCGATCGGAATTTCCGAATGCATTCAGCATCGTCTGAAGCGGTAGAATCACCTCGTGGTCAACAGACCAAAAGCCGAACATACCTCCTACCTGCTTCGCTACACCAATGATCTCGACCGAATATCCATTCAGCCGGATCATCTTACCTATTGGATATTGCTTATGCAGCAGGTCATTCCAAACATCGTAACCGATCACACATACGGGGCGCGCACTGGACAGCTCCTGCGTAGCGAAGAACCGGCCTTGGTCCATTTGGATAGAATTGGTAACCTCATACGCAGCATCGACACCGGAAACACGCATGTTTTCCAAGCTCGATGCGCCATATTTTAGCGTAACATTCCACTCACCCGCAGAAACGCTAACACCCTTTGCGGTCGTCATTCGACGACGAAGCTTATCGGCATCCTCGAGTGTAATGTTCGGACGATTACGTTGCATCCGCCAATCGCCGCCCGACCAGCTATGCTTATCGATGTAATAGACATCGGTACCCATGAAGCTCGTTGTTTCATGGAACATGTCCGTAAGCCCTGTCAGGAAAGAACTCATGAGCGTTACCGTCACAATGCCGATGATAATGCCCAGCATTGTGAGCGCAGAGCGCAAAGGGTTAGCACGGAGCGCCGTGCGCGCCATGCTTACTCCTTCCACTGTATCCTGAAAGAATCGGGGCATTGTAAACTATTCAGCTTAGACCAAGGCGCGTTCGATCACCTTTTCATCCCGCTCGATAAGACCATCCTTGATTCGGACGATTCGCTCCGCATGTCGGGCGATGTCTTCTTCGTGGGTTACAAGGATGATTGTATTTCCTTGTTCGTGAAGCTCGTTAAAGAGCCGCATAATATCTTCACCCGTCTTGGAATCGAGGTTACCCGTTGGCTCATCCGCAAGGATGATCGATGGCCTGGTAACAAGAGCGCGGGCGATAGCAACGCGTTGGCGTTGCCCCCCCGAGAGTTCATTCGGCTTATGGCTCGAACGTTCTAATAATCCTACATGCTCGAGTGCTTCGATCGCTCGTTGACGGCGCTCGTCCTTGCCAACTCCGGCGTAGATAAGTGGGAGCTCAACATTATGAAGAGCATCACTACGTGGCAATAGATTAAAAGTCTGGAAGACGAATCCGATCTCCCGGTTGCGAATGTCAGCCAGATCATTATCATCCAAGCCGGCAACGTTTATTCCATTGAAGTAATAATTGCCAGTGGTAGGCGTATCGAGACAACCAATGATATTCATGAGCGTCGATTTACCCGAACCGGACGGCCCCATGATGGCAATGTACTCGTTCTTTTGTACCCCGAGCGTGACACCTCGCAAGGCGTATACATACTCGGTACCCATTCGATATATCTTCTGAATATCCTCCAGATAGATAACCGAGTTTTGCGCGTTACGCGTTGGCTGACCGTCCACCGATGTAAAGCTCATATTAATTCGACCCACTCTTTCCTGAATTATCGACCTTAATTATCTTACCATCCTCAAGTTCTTTAGAAACAGCACGGAAATTTCCTTTGACGACTTCTTCACCACCTTTAAGACCATCGAGTATTTCGACATAGGCGTTATCGGAAAGACCGGTCTTGATCGCAACCTTCTTTGCAGTATCTTTATGAACGATAAAGACGATCGTAGGCACGACGTCACCATCGTTGAACGTACCGCGATTCGCTTCCCGAATGCGCTTGAGCGAATCCGCTGCTTGTTCGTCTTCCGTTTCACGTCGCGTCACCGACATAATTGGCACTGCAAGTACATTCTCCTTTGTCTGCGTCTCGATACGAGCTGTGCAACTCATACCCGGTCGAAGATCCTCGCTACCAAAATCATCGAGCCGCACTTTGACAGTGAAATTAGTGGATTGATCCTGCGTACCCGTGCCCGCAAGCTTTGCACTGTTCGCGATCTCGATCACTTTACCGGTAAAAGTGCGATCCGGAAAAGCGTCGATAGAGATCTTCACATGATTACCGATCTTGATATTGACAACGTCGTTCTCGTCAACATCGACCATCGCGTTCATCACGGTAAGATCGCTGATCGTCATCATCTCTGTACCGGCGAACTGGCTCGTTCCAACGACCTTCTCGCCAAGCTGAGAAATAAGCGATGTGATGACACCATCCATGGGAGATAGCACGCTGGTCTTGCCAAGAGATTCACGATATTGCTGCATTTGGCTCTCGGCAGCCTGCGCCTGATAGTTTGCAGCATTGAGAGCAGCCGTAGCGGCATCATATCGCGATTTTAATGCATCGTAATCCTGGTCCGACATTAAATGGCTCGCCTTGAGACGATCGCCGCGAGCAAGGTCCTGCTTCGCCTGGATAAGCGCGGCCTTCTGCTGCTCTGCCTGAGCCAGCGCAGAGCGGTGATTTGCAAGAGCCGATTCGTATTGCTCCTGAAATGTTACCGGTTTGATCTTAGCAACCAATTGGCCTTTCTTTACTCGATCTCCTTCCTTAAATGGAAGCTCGATGATCTCGCCTGGTACTTCCGGCGATACCTTCACTTGAACCTCCGGTTGGATCTTGCCGGTCGCCTGAACGACTTCGGTGATCGTATGTCGCGATACTTTCTCCGTTTGCACTACGATCGGCTTTTCTTTGCGGCCACCGACCACAGCCACGATCAAAACGATCGCTATAAGGGCGCTCAGGACGATCCATATTGTTCGAGCACGTTTGCGTTTCTTTTGACGCGCAAGCAATACACTACTTCCGGGCGCACCGCCCACTGTGGGACCTCCATTAGTCCCTGTCGTACTAAGAGGGGTATTCACACCAATTGTTGTTTTCGTTTTTGACATCATATTCGAGAAGGGCAAATCAATCAAACTCAGTAATTCCACTGGCCCAAGGTATATTGTAGCTGTCGCTGAGCCAGCACCCAACTGTACTTGGCGTTGACCCAACTGACCCGAGCTCCTACAACCTGGTTCTCGGCGACGACAACATCGACTTGAGTACCAGCGCCTACGCTCAGGCGTTCTTCGGCAAGGCGTAAACTCTCTTCGGCACTACGAAGTCCGATATTCGCCGCATCGAGTGCTTGTTCGGCCCCCTTTAGATTGTTAATGGCTACAGTAACATCATTCCGAATCTGCTGAACGTATTGCTGTAAAAGGATCTCCGCATTTTCCACATCCACTTCTTCTTCTTGCATCAGCAGACGGGTTTGCATAGCGTCAAAGATCGGTACGCTCAAGGAAAGTCCGGCTGTCAAACCATTCGCCACCTGAACTCGGCTAAGGTCCGAATTTGCACCAGACCCGCCAATACCTGCGGAGGCATTTAAGCTTGGATACAGCGCGCCACGCGTTTCATCAATCCTGAACTTGTCTGCGTCGATCGTAGCAAGTTGAGCAAGAATATCTGGGCGATGATCGATCGCCTGATCGATTTTGCCTGGTTGAATTGTGGTATCGACGGCAATCCGACTGGCTGGACCGGTTGACGTATCGATACCCACCAAACTAAAAGTATAGTTGGGAAATTGATCGGGAGGGACATTAAGCACAAAAAGAAGCGTTGCCTGCGCATTTTCGTAACTATTCCGAGCTTGAATCAGCGAAACCGAATCCTGTCCAACAACGGCTTCCTGTTGATAGACCTGACCGATCGGAACAACGCCTGCCTCGTACTTCCCTCGGACCAAATTCAATTGCGCGACGGCTTCCTGAAGTGTCTTCTGTGCGGCATCCACAAGTTCAGCGTTCCGGAGAACGTCGAGGTAGTCGGTTGTAACAGTGAACGCCGTTACCTGACGATTCCAAATATAGCTATTTTGCGCTGCTCCTAGCGATGCCTCAGCAACGTTCACGCGCGCCAAATCAGACCCGCCATTAAAAAGATTATATCCGACTGAAGCCTTCCAAGTAAGTGTATGAGAACCGGATGGCACAGACTCCGTACCAGTCGGGACCTGAATCGGAATTCCTCCGATCACCGTATCGGCAAATATTGCCCGTGTTCTCTGAGCTTGAAGCGAGTAGTCGTAGTTCCAGCCTGCCGAAGCACCGGCTGTTGGCAACCACATATTGTCTTTCGAACGCGTGACCTCGATCGCTCCTCTTCGAACGTTGTTCGAATCAATCCGCGTATTATAATTTCGAAGAACAGCGAGTTTAACCGCCTCGTCCAATGTAAGTGTCTTAGGTACTTGAGCCGTACTAGGAGTTGATTGGCTCGGAGCATTCTGACCAAAGGCATTTGGTGCCATTGCGAACGATGAGAGCCCTACCGTAACAAGTAGTGAGTAGAATATGGGAAGTCTCATTGAAAAAGAAGCAAAAATCTCCGACAGGAAACCATAAAAAACGAGAGAAGCTCTCCTTTATTGTACGAAAAGAATTAAACTCCGGGATTAGACGAAAAAGAGCCGTTTTGTTACTACCTATATACAAAAGAATTTGCAACTGTTAACGCATTTTCAGCGATTTCTGGGGGTACTCGCCTGTTTGACCAGATCGGATGAACATTCTAAAAGCCCTGTTTCTTGTAGTCGCGGGAGGCGCTACGTTGTTAGGCGTCGAATTGAGCGAACATACTCATTCGCCTCGCTGGAACGTCAAAACTCTAGCGGATTCACTCATTGTAGCTGAATCCCCTGTTCCAACTACGATCGATGAGCAATACGCGCTTCCCATGCCGGACGTTGGCGAATCAGTAAAGCGATTACCTTCTGAACGCACGCTATACTCGCTCGAAGGCCGACTTGTGGAAGTGAAAAAGGAATTCGACGGCGATTATCATCTCGTAATCCAGGATCCTAAAACGGAATTAAAGATAGTGGCAGAAATACCGGATGGATCGTCGAAAGCACCGGAACAGTATAAGTCAGATTTCGCCGAAGCACGTAAAATGATCGATCAACTTGTCGGAAAACCAGGAATGCTAGGTATCAAGCCCAAGGTGCCGCCAAGGATCGAAGTGACTGGCCTCGGCTTTTTCGATGAGCCGCATATGTTTACTCCAGAAGGTATGGCGCCGAATTGCCGAGAGATACATCCGGTACTTAAGGTTCGGGCTCTCTCCTAATCGGTTGATAATCGTTTAATAAAGTCCTCGGAACTCTTGCAGGTCCCGAAACCCTATACCCCCGAACTTAGGGAAAGCGTGGAAATCAGGACTATTATTCATCATGAGGAAAGCGTGGCGGCGGGATTTGTGTCCGGACCGGTAAACCCCGAACTACCGAACGGGTCATCGAATGTAGAAGCAACCCAAATCTCGTTTACGAACGAGATCATTCGGAAGTCGATCCATCTTTGCTCGTTATCGATCCCGATCGTTTATTATTATGTCCATCGGGAGACGGCCCTTATGCTTCTGGTGCCGATCGCGCTATTCTCGATCGCAATCGACATGGGGCGGCATTTTATTCCTGCTATCCAGCGCCTGGTTGCCATCTTTTTTGATAGGATCCTACGCCCGCACGAGCGTCAGCATGGTCTGCTGAGCGGCGCTTCATATGTGCTCATCAGTGCCGTTATTTGTGTCTTGATCTTTCCAAAGCTGATCACGGTGACGGCGTTCTCTATCCTTATCGTTTCCGATGGCTCGAGTGCATTGTTCGGACGCGCGTTCGGTAAACACCGCTTTCTCGATAAAAGCCTGGAAGGTACACTGGCGTTTATTATCTCCGCCTGGGTGGTCGTCTTTATGGCCCCCAAAGCAGGACCGGTACCCATCGAATACGTTATAGGCGCTTTGGGCGCAATTGTCGGCGGAATTGCGGAAGCTGCGAGTGTCACACTTCGAATGGATGACAATTTTTCCGTGCCACTGTCGATCGGATTTACAATGTGGGGTCTATATTGGCTGGCAGGCGTCGTCGATCCCGCTCATTTTGAAAGTGTGTACCGAAGCTTGCTTGCGATTTCATAAGAGGTCCCTACCTCGTTTGCTGTAGGATTAAGTTGAAACGGACTCATCAGCAACTATTTAGCACTGCTGTCAGCCTTCTGTTATTATGCTTAGCAGGAACGGCTGCAGCCCAATTCTCTGGTTCGATCGGCATCGGCGGAGAAAGCACGAATAACGTTCAAAGCCTGGATACCTCTGCCCCGGACCAATTGCTTCTTCCAGCCTTTGAGCTCAATTATGATTGGCATCTATCTGGTATTTCGAAGCTAACGCTTACCGGCGCGTATACTCCAAACTTTTACTCGGTGAATCCGGCATTTAGTTTTAACGAGACGACGATCGGCGCAACGGGCATATTTTATCTTACCAATCAGAATTCTATTGCTCAAGAAGCTCAGGCGAAAAGCAATGATATCAGTACACTACCGCATACTAATTCTCATTTTTCGCAATTTAGCAGAGGCGAGCTACCACCTCTCGTAACTCTGCCATTCACATTTTCCTCTCAGTCGATAGAGCACTCTCGTCAGCAAAATGACGACGCTCAAAGCAAAAACGATTCGCTCGTCAATATAGCAGTTTCGGCACTATATACCCTGAGTGGTGAGCTTGACTCTACGGACATTGTCACGAAAGGTGTGTCCAAAGCACGAGTCTCTGAACTCGAAGACCTTCGTGATTCGATCTCTGATGTGCTTTCCTCTATTGGCGATCTTCTCGATTCGATCGGTTACAGCGAAAGTTCAGCCGAGATCATGCACGCCGAGTTGCAGCACTTAAAGCCGCGCCTGCAGGAGCTGATGCCTCTGACAAAGCCGTTTCATACCGATCCCAAACTTTTAGACGCAGCCATAACAGCGTTGGACGAAGCGAAACCGATCTCGGATTTCCTTTCAGCGAGTGCCACACCGAGTACACCTTCGTCTACTTCGGAAGAGAAGAAAAAAATCATCGGGCAGTTATCAAATGTGGAAGGGTCTGCGGTTAGTGGCGAAGAAGCGGAAGCGCCGCCCGCACCAACACTGACTTTAGTAACATCCAGTGAACGGCTCCGGGATTTTGGATATAATGAAGTTCTTGTACATGAAGACGTCGATGACTCCGGTGCAACGACACTCGCCACCTCACTTACCGTACCAATATCTTACACTTCGCATACAGCAACGAGCTATACTCCAGCTGATTCCTTATTGTTTGGTGCAAATTATGGTGGAAATCCGAATGATACAAAGACCTTTGCATTTAGTGCAGCTTTGGAAGGGCTTCCCAGCACTAACTTCAGTTTGCGCGGCAGTTATGATTATACTCGAACGACCAATCCGTTTGATAGTGTAAACACGAATACCGAAAACCGCTTTCGTTTGATCTCCCGATTTGAACCTGGAAAATCGACGGTATTATTCGGGGAAGCTTCTGTCGGTTTTCGAGATTATCTCGACCCGCTACAGGTCTCCGTTGTTTCGACTGTCAAGACTGGAAAAAACAAAGGCAGGCAAGATACTACTACCACTGTTGTCGGCTCGAAGTTCAGCCAATTCTCATACGGTTTGGGTGTAAGCCAATTTATTGGAGAGCGTTTTGTCGCTGGAGGATTGATCGCCTTCAATAAAAACCCGAACTTGCGCGCCTATGTGACCACAGCACAAATTTTCCAGGTAGGAAAATCGAAGTTAGTGAGAGCTGCCGTCCAGATCGCGGACGACGAATATACCTACAATCTTTCGCGTTTTACGATCTTTTCTGTCGCTCGCATTTTTGCCGACCTCGACTTCGGAGCCGATTTTTCGTATGAGGACAGAACGTATGGCTCGGCTACCGGACCTCGGGGAGGCGTTTTGCAACCGGGACGCACGGAAGCTGCAAGATTCTATAATATCAGTCTCTCTAAGCTGATTCCCATCGAAAATCGACTGGCCGGCATTTTTAACGCCGCTCTTCTTCAAGCCAAGCTTGAATTATCCGATGTAAGCAGTTCTGATCCTCAGCATCTATACAGTTACCAGGCGTCGGTTTTTACGATCAGCGCCAATTTACTTTTTTAGTGATGCCTTCTCCGCTGAATCGGACACTCCGTCTCGACACAAATGATTGGAATGCGCCTATTGCATCACTGAACGATCTCCGCTTGAATCCAGCCGTCTCCAATATTTACTGCGGAGATGTCCTCGAAGCTCTCGATCAGCTACCGGAGCATTCCTTCGATCTTATTCTCGCCGATCCTCCCTATAACTATGGCGTTGATTTCGGTAATGATAGCGACCACCGCGATGATGAGGATTATCAAGAGTGGGTTACACTATGGCTGAATAAACTCGGGCGAATTTCGAAGCAAACCGCTTCCCTCTATATCTGCACCGGTTGGCAACATTCTGGATTCTTCCAGGAACAACTACAGCGTGCAGGGTGGACCGTTATGAACCGGATAACCTGGAAACGCGATAAGGGCCGTGGTGCTAAAGCGAATTGGAAGCAGAATATGGAAGACATCTGGTTTGCGGTTCAATCTCCCAAATCATACACCTTCAATCTGGAGTCGGTAAAAGTTCACAAAAAAGTGATCGCACCATACAAGGAGAATGGCCTACCGAAGGACTGGACTGTCGATACTGACGGCAAGCCGTACAGGATGACACATCCCTCTAATATCTGGACCGATCTTACCGTCCCGTTTTGGTCCATGCGAGAGAACACACCACATCCGACACAAAAACCAGAATCGCTGGCCGAACGGCTCATATTGGCATCATCGAATGACGGTGATCGGATTCTCGATCTCTTTAGTGGCTCGGGTACGTTTTCAGTCGTTGCAAAGCGGCTCAAGAGAGAATTTGTTGGGTTCGAAATGAACCCAGAGTATGTTCGTTACGCGTTGAAACGGCTTTCGCTAGTGGACAATCCATCTCAATAATGAAGATCGCCTGTATCCAATTTGCTCCAATAAGGTCGGATAAAACGCGTAATTTATCCCATATTCGTGAGCTGGTAAAATCTGTAACTGCCGATCTCATTGTCCTGCCCGAGTTAGCACTTACCGGATATTTTTTCAAAACTTGCAATGAGATTCTATCTTTAGCTGAATCTATCTCGGGCCCTCTTGCACAGGAGTTAAGTGAATTAGCTCGCTCCACAGGTACCGCGATCGTTACAGGATTTCTTGAGAAGGAAGATGACCGCTATTATAACTCCGCACTTGCATTCGATTGTAAGGGAGCATTAGCCGGTCATTATCGCAAGGTTCATCTCTTTTATTTTGAGACCCTCGTTTTCTCTCCCGGCGATCTTGGCTTTCCTGCTTTTTCCTTAGAGACGCGATCGGGCTCCGCTTCTGTTGGGATGTTGATATGCTACGATTGGCGATTTCCGGAGGCGGCACGATCAGTGGCGCTGGGAGGCGCGGACCTAATCGCAATGCCCTCTAATATCGTAACGACCACCGGAATGCTTCACGCAACGCTTCAGACCCGGGCGTTCGAAAATAAAGTAGCTCTTGCATTTGCTGATCGCATCGGCACGGAAACAAATGACGGCGAAGAGCTTCTCTTTCGTGGGGAGAGCGCGATCATCGGGATGAATGGAGAGATATTGGCAAAAGCTTCGCCTACCGCTGAAGAGATCCTTGTTGCCGATGTCGATCTCTCGCGGGCAGGAAATAAACGCATTAATCAATTCAACGATATTTTCGGCGATAGAAAATCGGGCGGTTATGGTCTTTAACCGACTTTATTTTTCAAATGTGATCCAGAGTCCCAACCCTGCAAAGATCACTGGAAAAAAGAAGCTATAAAATTGAGCGATGGCAACAAGGTAACGCGGCGGTACCAGGTTCACGTGGATGAGGATCGAAGCTATAATACATATTACTGCCAATACTACTCCGATCTCTCGCGCCTTAGCAGAAAGCATGGTAATGGCATAGTATACGATCGAAAGACCGGCAATGATCTCTTCAATTTCGAATTGACCGGCGATCGTCACTTGGATCCTTCCAATAGAGACAGCCAGTAAATAAATACCTGTCAAAAATATCCCTGCTCCTCCGATCGATAAAAGCGCTGATGTCTCCCTTTTGCTGCTGAACCCCTGAGAGGAGATCATCAGTCCAATGAGTAGTACGATCATACCAGTTGTGAAGACTTCATTGAAAAAGAACAGGCGGTATTGAGTCGCGATCTGTAATACGACGTACAAGAGAAAGAAAAAACCAAGCAGGATGCGCGCGCCGGCTCCTCCCTCTTTAGGGGTATTCGCATATTCTTGTATCTGTGGCTCTCTTTCTTGACTGGAATGGCGGCGGCGCAAGTATGTCAAAACAATATAGGCAACCCCTGCCAGACCAACCGTCAAAAAATTCAAAAACAAAAAAAGAACTCTCAAATATGCCGGATCGATATCCAGTCTTTGACTAAGATCGGAAGCGATGCCAGCGATCATTTTTGTGCTGTCTGTATCAGACGGTGTTCGCGATATGTTGGATAAGCGCACGGATGAGGCCGGTCTTTTCCACGCTACGAACATCGTTACAGCCAGCACGCAATATAAAAGCACACTTCCCCATTGAGCAATATCGGAGAATATGATCGTCAGGACTGGATGAAGGTAATAGAAGCTATCCCCCTCCACACGTGGAAGTTCGAGGATCGCTGCAAATATGAGCAGCGAGATCGCTATTGCTTGCGTAGGCCATAACCTGCCTGATCTCTGGCCGATAAATCGATCGAATAATATTTTCGATGATGCCTCGAATCGTTCGCGTGGTGTCGCGTACGACGCTGGCAATTCGACCGTCAAGTTACTAACGATGTGTTCTTCGTCAGGGATCGAGATCGTAAGTAAGATATACAGGAGTGCTATAACCGGCGCTGCAAGCAAACCGACTACAAATAAGAGACGAACGAGCACTACAGGAATTCCATACAGTTCTGAAATCCCCAGAGCAACACCCGAAATAAGGCGGCCCGATCGTGGCCTGGTAAGAACGAACACTTCTAAATTTGGGCTAAGCGATCTCCCTGATACGAATTATCTCCCGCTCGGTAACAACCGTATCGAGCGGTTCATCATGCGGCTCCGCGGGAATATTATTCACTTCCTGTGATGCAAACGCAAGCCCAATTCGCTCCACAGAGCGGGGCAATTGGGATAGGAATTCATCATAAAAGCCTTTACCATATCCAAGACGCGTGCCGTTACGGTCAAAGGCTGCAAGCGGTATCAAGACTGCGTCGAGGTTTTCGAGTGAGGATGGGCTCCGCTCGATAGGTTCTTCCAGTCCAAATCGCCCTTTCTTTAGCTCCGTCAGTCCACGGATCTCGGTATGCACGAGCAATTCTTTTCCATCAAGCATTTCGACAACCGGCACGACCACACGAATTCCCCGTTCAAGCGACCGCTCGATGAACGATCGGGTTTCCACCTCCGACCGAAAGCTGATATAACAATGGATGAATTTCGCCTGCCGTACCGTAAGATACGGTTCAAGTATAGCAATAATACGCTCACTTATCTCATGACGTTCTTCGGTACTAATACGATCGCGTAGCGTGAGCGACTCTACCCGAAGCTGGCGGCGCACTTCGAGGGTCCCGGATGATTCTGTCGGCAGAGTTGGTGAGATCAATGGAGCTTCAACAAACGCAGCGATACAACGCTACCGTTCGGAGAAGAAATTCGGACGGTGTAAGCTCCGGCAGCAATGCTGCTGACATCAATAAAATGCGCGTTCTGCCCCGGCGTGCAATGAATGTTGCTCGATTCGCGAAGTATTCCGAGATCGTCGGCAAGTTCAAGATGAACATCGCTCTCCGAGCTGGTGGTTACCATTATCCGGGCCTCACCGCTTTCAACGGGATTATTTACTATTGCGGCACTCATAAGAAGAGGATGCCCACTTAGGACCGCTCGAGTGATCGATGAGCCACAAACGCCAGCACCCGCAATGGAGCTTGTATCAACGGTCCAATTCAGGCATCCCGATTTCTCAGGTGTTGCGATCTGTGCTGTAATAAGAGAAGAATCTTGTATCGATACGTATCGGTCGACATCGAACGTGACCAGCGAGCTCCCGGAGGGAGAGGCGATCGATGATGTGGACGTGACCGTTATAGCGTAACCATTGGCTTCCGGCTGAATGGACGAGATCGTGGCATTTGAAAGTCCAGGTGCCAACGCAATACTCGATCGGTTGATCGTCGCCACGTTCGGATCGTCCACATCGAGATGCACGACGATCGTACGTAGATCAAACGGGGTCATATCGGCGGCTGTCCGGATATCATAGGAAGCGTGAACGCTGTCTTTGATGCCAGTCGCAACAACAGAAGTTGCTGCAATAGAGGTAAGGCGCTGAAGTAGCAGTGTGTCAGCTTTCATCACCTGCGTCCCACCCATAAACTGTAAAATAAGAGTATCACCGGCTACCGCTGTTGGGTCGAAGTGAACGGTAATAGTTTGTGAAGTTCCGCGCTGAAGTGTATCCGGAAAGGACCGGTCGAATACCAGGCCGGCTTTTGTGCCCTGTGCCGAGATACCTGTGACCGTCACCTCTCGAGCGCCAGTATCAACAATAGAAACAGACGCTACAATCGGGCTGCTCACTGCACAGAAGTAGGTCACTTGTTGAGTATCGGGTACGGAAAGTGGTGGTCGAATGACGCTTGCCATCAGCGTACCCGCATGATAATTCGGCGATGATGATCTCGAAAAGACCTGTAATTGTGCGGTGTTTGTTGTCGAGTATCCAGGATTGGCTTGAATCTTCAATTGTAAGCTTTGCCCAGCGGGAATAACGATCGGTAATTGAAGCGGGCCTATAATGCTAAATCCATCGGCGGGAGAAATGGCGATATCATTTATTGCGATATCGACATCACTCGTATTTATAATGGGCGCGATAGTATCCTTTACTTCGCCGGCATACATCACACCAAAATCAATAACATTGGGATCAATGGTGAAAGAACCCATCGAATCGATCGCAGTTAACGTACACGTCGGTGAGGATTGCGTCCCCAGTACCACAAGTTGACCATCCTTCTGACCCAGCAGGTCCGTAGCAATGAATGATACACGGATCGCTACGGAATCCCCCGGCGCCAACATAAACGGCGTCTGTTCTCCAGAGATTGTCTGTGCCGAGAACGATGTATCTGATTCCACGATCTCGAGTGCAGTGACTGTAGCAGTATCCGCCCCTGTTGAGTACATCATTATAACGGAATCTCGATACACACCGGGCGCAAGTTTACCGAAGTCGATGGAGCTATTTGAAAGCGCGAGCGCAGAATGCCCACCACCAATTCCCGAAAGTGGGACCGCTATAGTCCCATCGGTCGTCTGGATAAGGAGTACCGCCGATCGTAACCCAATACCCTGAGGATGAAAAGTGATCGTTAGCTTGGTATGAGCTGCCCCCGCTGGCACCACGAACGGTGTGGAGAACGGAGCTGAAACCGTAAATTCACCGCTATTTAACCCACCAACTGAAAGCCGGTCTATCTGAATATCAGAGCTGGAAGTGTCCCATATTTCCAGCACTAAATTTTTAGAGCCGGTGAGACTGACACTTCCAAAATCCACCTTTGTTGAATCGAGAGCAAGACGAACATTGCCAAACACCGGTGTGCTCAGCAGAAATAATAAAATGCCTATGGCAAGCGGGCGCCTCACGATCTCATGTTCTCTGTAATAAAGACACGGCAGGCAGGGCGAAAGTCACATGAAAATCGCGCCCTTCTGCAAAAATCATTTCTGCTTGCATTTGTTGTATTTGGACATGAAAACGCCCATTCTCGCTATTCTGGTTGTGACGGCTGTCTTCGTGCTTTCCATTAATTCCTGCACAAAGACTGTCACCGATACGGTTTACGACACGACGCACGATACGGTCCATCTGCACGATACCATTGGTCCTGCGCTGATCCGGTTCATTTCCATGCTGCCGGATAGTATAACTGGCGGCTCGCCAGTGGTGCTTTCATTCAGTTCCGATCCTAAAACAGCGAGCTTTTTTGCCGGCAATACGATCGGTGGAAGCTATTATCCAGTTGCGCACGATACGGCAATTCAATATTATGTCTTTTTCGCCGGGCGCCTGTTCGATTCCATTCCGATGCCGAAATTGCGACCCAATTCTGTAAATACGTATGCCCTCTTTTTAAATACGAAAGGACAGATCTATTACGTGCCTCCCGCCAGCGATTCGACAAAGTTGAAAACTCCCCCATCTGGTTACGCCTATTTGCGATTTATCAATGGGGTACCCGATTATCCTGTACCGGTCGCTACGTTTTACCTGGATATCGATACGGTCGGAAATAGCTATTCGCTTTATCATCTTAACGGCCAACCGCGGCCTATTGGATTTACAGAGATCAGCGAGTATGCTTTAGTCAAGGCGGGTACTCATAAAGTGTTTGTGAGTGCTCCATACTCCAGCGATGCGGATTTTACCGTTCCTTTTTCATTCCAGGATGGCTCCTTCTATACTGCGCATGTTACTGGCAGTCACTCCAACAATACCGCGAAATTTCTGATCGACGCAGAGTAATCGACGCACAGTAATTAACGAAGGGTTCGCCATCGGCTTCTCAAAATTCATAGCGGCACGCTACTTACTCTCTTCGACAAGAGAGCGCGATACTGCATCGGATGCCTCGGGTAAGACTGGTCCCTCATCGGAACGCCGTTTTATTTCCGGTATTGTCTTTATAGCTGCAGGGGGAGTAATGCTCGGTACGGCTGCCCTTGTGGTAACACTCTCCATTTTAAGCGGCTTCGAACAGACGCTAACGAATAATGTACTCGGCTTTACATCGAATATTGAAATATCTTCCTATGGCAATCGACCGCTGCCAGATTATCCCGGTACGTCTCGTTACCTTATTCGGAAGGTGCCAGAGATTCGCCAGATGACGCCGTTCGTGGAACGCCAAGCCATTCTGCGATCCCCACGAGGTGTTGCCGGAGTTGTTATGAGGGGGGTACCCGCAACGGACACCACCGTTCTTGCACTCAAGCGAATTATTGCGGGACGAGGACTGGCCTCTACCGCCGGTGACACGGTCGATCCGATCGTTATTAGTAAAGGACTTGCACATCAGCTCCATACTGATGTAGGTAAATCGGTCGCAGCGATCCGGTTTAACGAGCGGCTTCGAACTCGCGAAGACATCCTTGCGAATCTTCACAAATTTCGCGTGGTAGGGATATACTCGACGGGCATGTCCCAATATGATGACATGCTGGCGTACACAACTCTTCCTGCAGCCCAAGCCTTTAACGGGTTTAGCTTAACGCAAGTTAGTGGCTATGATATTCGAACACCAACGCTCGAGTCGTCGAACCCGGTAGCGGCGAAGATCAATAATATGCTCCACTATCCCTATGTGGCACGAAGCGTTTATGATGTTTACCCGACGATCTTCGCGTGGATCGATCTGCAGAAGAAGCCCATCCCGATCATTCTGGGCCTGATCATTCTTGTTGCTGCATTCAACATTATTTCAACATTGCTTCTCATTGTAATTGAAAAGACACGGTCCATTGGCATACTAAAATCATTGGGAGCCAGTAATGGCGGCGTAGCACGCATTTTTATTACACAAGGAATGACCATTGCAGTCGTTGGGACGCTATTAGGTGACACCTTGGGCTTTATTCTCTGTTTATTGGAATCCCAGTTTCATTTCTTTAAGCTACGATCGGAGATTTACTTTATGTCGTCCGTGCCAGTATCAATCGAGTGGCAACATTATGTCATCGTATCAGCTATTGCGCTTATTCTGGCTCTTAGCGCCACATTGATTCCCGCCCGTATTGCAGCGCGAATGCGACCATTGCACGCTCTTAATTTCGCATGAGCGATCCGACTATTCCAGTCGCCGTTGCTTTATTGGTAAAGAACGGCTCCGTTCTGATGGGTGAACGTCGCCCGGATAAAGTATACCCATTGCATTGGGAATTTCCGGGCGGTAAATTAGAAGAGGGTGAAACAGCGCTTCAGGCAGTCCGACGTGAGTTACACGAAGAACTGGCGATCGAGGTGCTTGATGCTGAGGAGTGGTTTTCGGAAGTTGCCGAATATTCCCATGGTACCTACGCGATCATATTCTTTGTCGTACGCGATTGGTCCGGCGAGATCGTCAATCGAGATTTCAATCGTGTTGCCTGGCTTTCACAAGCAGAATTGCCTTTGTTAAAGCATTTAGCGGGCAATGAACGCATTCTTGCACGCATTGAGCAAGAAGGTATACCAATCTAGTTCCATACTTGTGTTGCACCCGCAAACTCGCGCCCGCTTTAAGCGAATAGTCGTTGCCCTGCTCGATTGGCACGAGGAGAATCAACGAAGCTTCATCTGGCGCGACCTTCGACGCTCACCCTATGTGGTGCTTGTAAGCGAATACATGCTCCAGCAAACTGGAGCTAAACAAGTGGAGAAACGCTTGCCGGAATTCTTAAAGCAATTCCCTTCGGTCAAAGCATTAGCAAAAGCAACTCGACCGGAAGTGCTGAGAGCCTGGTACGGATTGGGCTATAACCGTCGAGCATTAAATCTGCACGCCGCAGCAAAGGCACTTGCAACGAAAAAACAATTTCCGAAGACTGTGCGAGAGCTTCGAGCATTGCCAGGTATCGGTCAATATACTGCGAGTGCTATTCTTTCGTTTGCGTACAATGAAGATACACCAGTGGTTGACGTCAATATCGAGCGCGTGCTTTCTCGCCTATGGAAGAAAATGCCGGACGTTAACGCCAAGCTTCCGATGAAGGCCATCGATCAGTTAGATGCAGAAATATTACCAAAGGGTAGATCTTCCGCATGGCATGAAGCGCTAATGGATCACGGCTCGACGATCTGCACTAAAAAAGCGCCAAAGTGCGATGTCTGCCCTGTAAACAAGCTTTGTCCTTCCCGAGGAGTGGGGAATAGAATTATCAAAAACACCTCCAGCAGTGAAAAACTCTATTTCGGCCAACCGAGGCGGATTTGGCGAGGCAGGATCCTGCAAACAGTATCTCAGCGAGACATCATCACCGCTAAAGCTCTCGCTCAAATCTTAATAAGCGAATATGATATTGATGATCGAAGTTTTAGCGAGTTTGTAACAGACATTCTTTCTGTTCTCGAGCGCGAAGGCTTTGTAACTCACACGAAGAACGGTTACTCGCTTGCCCATGGTTAAACTTCCTGAACCATGGCTATCTGTTTATAACGAGCGTCTATCCGCCATTCGGCGGCGTCTTCAGGATTTTGAAGAGATACCATCATCGCAGTATTTCTATGAGTTAGCATTCTGTATTCTCACGCCACAATCCAGCGCAGCTAATGCCGATGCAACAATTGCAGAGCTCACACGCGATCGGTTTCTCGAATTTGGCTTCGACCCAACATCCTATCTTCGCGATCCGAAACATTACATACGATTTCATAATGTGAAAGCCCGGCGCTTGCTTTCAATCCGTGATAAATTCTATGAGATCCTTCCTGCTTTACAAAACAGCTCGTTAAAACCGGAAGAAAAACGAGAGATCGTGCTCGAACACGTGCAGGGATTAGGAATGAAGGAAGCCTCACACTTCCTGAGAAATATTGGCGTACGAGGACTAGCTATTTTGGATCGTCATATTTTCAAGCATCTTCTTCGACTTAAGGTAATTAGGGAAATACCGCAAAGCGGTCCGACGAAGAAGAAATATTTAGAGATCGAACAACGCTGGAAGAATTACGCGGCGAAAGTCGGTATCTCTATCGATGAGCTCGACCTTTTATTTTGGAGCATGGAGACCGGAGAAATCCGCAAGTAGCCGTAACCTTTAGGTTACGGCGTGAAAAAACTACCGCTTGAACGGTGTTTCCCGATCGCCAAACTCGGGGCGATAATAATCCTGGCTTTCGAACTCTTGCGCCCAACCGTTCTCAAAGCCAAATCCGTCCAACATATCGAGCACCTTATCGTACTCGCGCTCACGAATGCGCCGATTAAGCAACTGCAGATATTCGAATTTATCAGCATTCTCCGCAGTAACCTTGTTCGTCGGATAATACTGCGCCATTGCGGAGATCGTGACCTGGGATGAAAGATCGTTCGCAATAAAGTTGAACGTCTCGCGGCTGCCCGCAAGGTCATTCGGCAAAACAAGATGGCGAATAATAAGACCGCGCTTTACCAGACCGTCATCTCCAAGTAAGAGCGTATCCCCCATTTGCCGGTACATCTCTTTTAGGGCATTACGAGAATGCTTCACATATTCCTTTACGCCCGAATAACGGTATCCCATCTCGTCTTCGGAGTATTTGACATCCGGCAAATAGATGTCTACAATACCATTCAATAATTTCAGGACCTCGACAGAATCGTAGGCATTGGTATTATAGATGATCGGTACATGAAGCCCGAGTTCGCAGGCTTTCAGGATCGCCTCTACCATTTGAGGCACAAAATGGGTTGGCGAAACGAATCCGATCGAGTGACAGCCACGCACATTTTGCAACTCGATCATCATTTCGGCCAGCTGGTGGATCGTTACTTCATTCTTGCGTTCTTCCTTCCAGCGCTGGCTAATCTCGTAGTTCTGGCAATAACTGCACTTTAAATTACAATTGCCAAAAAAGATATTTCCAACACCGTGCGTACCAACCAAGGCAGGCTCTTCACCAAAATGCGGACAATATGTGGAAACGATCGGGAGCCTGCCTGAATAGCAGCGCGATATTTCTCCTTCCAACCGATTTACCTGGCAATCAAGCGGACAAATGTCGCATGAAGCAAGCATCGCGACGAGTTGCTCGGTGCGGCGCAACAGCTCTCCGGATTCATAAAGCTTCAGGTAGGGTGGTTGGTACATGCGACGCATGTATAGGCTAACCATAGTAGGATTGTTCCATCCTTGCTATGCAAGGGCGCTTTCACAGCAGCGCTTTACACAGTGGCGCTTTGCACAGTGGCACTTTGCACAGTGGCACTTTGCACAGTGGCACTTTGCACAGTGGCACCGGCGTTCTCGCCGGTGAGGCGGACTTTTAGTCCGCCCAGGATTCAAGAGGCATTAGGCGGACTAAAAGTCCGCTACGCAGCCGAGAACAGCTGCACCACTGCTAAAGTAGTCTTTTTTTTGATCTTCTAAGTGCTATATGCAATATTGGCTTCTTAAAACCGACGCAGAATCGTACTCGATCGACGACCTCAAACGCGATGGCACTACGCCGTGGACTGGTGTTCGTAATTATCAGGTCCGCAACTACATGCGCGATCAGATGAGAGTCGGCGACAAAGGCTTCGTCTATCATTCCAGTACGGCCGAGCCAGCGATTGTCGGAATCTGCCAGGTCGCGAGCGGCCCCATTCCCGATGAAACGGCACTCGATCCAAAGGACAGCCACTACGATCCCAAAGCTACTCCAGCAAATCCGATCTGGTATTGCGTCGAGGTAAAATATGTGAAGCACCTAAAGCGGCCGATTCCCCTGGCCGAGCTTCGAAAGACCAAGGGCCTTGAAAAAATGGGTATTCTTCAGAAGGGCTCTCGCTTCTCGATAACGCCCGTAACAGAGAAGGAATGGAAGATCATCAATGATCTTATATAAGTACCGCGAGATTGAAGCGCTAACCTGCCAGCTTCACCGCTAAATTGCTCATCGCCAATAATACCCCCTGCATATCTTCTGGCAGAGGTACTGACCATTCCATTAGCTCTCCGGTCGTTGGATGATGAAGGCGGAGGGTGCGGGCATGCAATGCCTGACGTGTTAGTCCTGTAAGCAAGTTATCGACCCATCCTTTCCACTGGGGAATATCCTGGCGCATAACATTCATCGCTCGCCCCCCATACACGGCATCACCAAATACCGGATGACCAATATGTTGCATATGAACGCGGATCTGGTGCGTTCGTCCTGTTTGAAGGCGTAATTCAACGAACGAAAATCCCGGAAAATCTTCCAGTACCGCATAATCGGTGATCGCGATCTTTCCACCTTCGCTTACAACGGCAAAGCGTTTGCGATCTTTAGGATGCCTGCCAAGCTCTGTTTCGATTCGTCCGAACCGCTGCTTCGGGTTTCCCCATACGATCGCATTGTAGATACGCTGTGCGGTGTGATGAAAAAATTGCCGGGCAAGATTGCGATGCGCTTCTTCCGTCTTTGCGACGACGAGCAATCCTGAGGTATCTTTATCGAGGCGATGTACAATACCGGGGCGATCCGGGTTGCTCGCAGGATGCTGATGACGAAACTCCCGAATGTGATGCAACAGAGCGTTGACAAGCGTACCAGTTCGTGAACCGTGGGCTGGATGCACAACCATCCCGGCCGGTTTATTGATGATTATCAGAGCATCATCTTCGAAGACAATATCGAGTGGGATATCTTCCGCTTGCGCTTGAACAGCCGGAGGACGTGGAATAGTAATGTGGAAGAGATCGCCACCTCGGATTTTGTACGAAGCACGGTCAAGTGTCTTGCCATTCAGTACGATAGCACCAGCGGCTATCGCATGTTGAACCTTGGTGCGCGAACTGTTTGCAATGACACGCGATAAATATTGATCGACACGCTCCGGCGTCTCCCCTTTTGCAACTCGAATTTCGAGAATGCGCTCTTGAGGCGAGGCCTCAGGCTCTTCCGATTCTATTTCGTCGAATTCGCTCATTGCTCACCATCGTCAGTAACCGATGTCTGGATAGGAGCATCATTTACGGGAGAAATATGGGCGTCCGTATTAGTAACGATGACATTGCCGGCATCGTCCGGGGAAGTAATAACAGTGCTTGCTTCCACGGGCGCCACCACAGGCTTGCGACGCATAAGCAGAAGGACGAGCAACGCAACCCCGATCGTTACAGAAGAATCGGCAATGTTAAAGACCGGAAACATATTCCGATGAATGCCGAAGTCGATAAAGTCGACAACGCGTCCATAAAAGAGCGGCTGCTCGTGGTAGATGACACCGTAAAAAACACGATCGATGAGATTGCCAACGGCGCCACCTAATATAAGTGCGAGCGAAATACGCTCACCTATACTAAGGCGATATAAATTCCGCTTTAAGTAAACGAGAATCGCGACCGAAGCAACGATCGAAAAAACAGCAAATACTACTTTGAACCCAGGGATCGTAATACCGAATGCAATACCGGGATTCTCGATGTAGGTGATCCGAACCACATCATCGATAAAGGGGAAGGAATGGCCGTATGGCATTCCTTGAAACGGGAGAAACGACCACGGCGAGCCTTTGACCGCAAGCTTCGTAACCTGGTCAAATAAGATGACAAGTACAGTGATCCAGAGAACGGCCATGTTGCAGTGCTGGTGTTAAGTGCTTAGTGCTGAGAATCCCATCCTTCGATGTTGCCTCTTAGGCCAATCTTTGCCCTGAGTTACTTCGCACTCAACACAAAGCACTTAGCACTTATTCGGCGCTGGCGGCAGACTCCTCAAAGTCGCGGAAGCCTTCGGTCGCAGTCGGCTTGCGAACTTGCGTGCGGTTCTTGCAGTCGACGTGCTTCTGAGTGATCGGCACGGCCTGCAGACGCTCTTTCTCGATAAGGCCGCCACAGATAACGCAGATACCATAGGTACCACGTTCGATACGTTCTAAAGCTTCATCGAGTTTCTTAATGTAATCGCTCGTACGCTGTGCGTGAAGGAATGTCTTCTCGCGCTCGATCGCATCGGTGCCCTGCTCGGCTGTATGCAGCGAATAGGTCTGATTGTCTGCTTCGAACTCACCCGATGTATCGAGTATGTTCTGGCTCAGAATATCGAATTCTTCTTTCGCTTCCTGCCGCTGCTCAATTAGGAGCTTCTTGAACATGTCAAGGTCTTTCCGACCGTAACGCTCTTTGGCACTCGCTAATATTTCTGCATCGTCAGCTCGAAGGCGCATCGCAGGCGCCGATTTGGTGGCCGGCTGAACGATGCCGCCACCGGGTGCAACTTCCTTTTGCTTACCGTTTGTGTTTGTTGGCATTAGTAAATTCTTCCTTGGTTGCTCCACTGGAGCTTTCTTTGGTGCTGCGGACTTCGCTTTCGAAGCCGCTTTTATAGCGACCGCTCCTGCGGTTGCCGCCATGGTCGCACTGACCACCCCTATGGCAATTTTCGAACCCGTCCCGGTCTTTCCGGAAGCTTTTTTTGATGTCGCAACTTTCGTGCGACTCTTCACTACCGGTTTCCGTGCAACGACCTTTTTGGCAGGCTTGGCGACTTTTGCAGGCGCTGCTTTTTTAGCAACAGCTTTTTTCGCCACCGGCCGCTTGGCCTTGGCGGTTGGCCGGGAAGCCGACTTTACGTTCGGTTTTGCAGCTTTGGAGGCTCCTGCCCGCTTTGCGGGTTTTGCCGACGTTACAGCCCGCTTTACCTTCTGTGTTTTCGCCATAGGGTTATGGATGACTGAAGCATCCCTTAGGTTAAAAATGAATTCTGCCTGTTATTGTAGAAAACAGCCCAGAATACCCTTTTTCTAAAAGGATGAGTCAAAACAACCCTAAGACCGAAAGAATCCGAAAAAGTACGGTGATTTGGTAGCAACAAAACCACCGTTTTAACGGCCATTGGACGAGCCTAAAGTGCGACTTAGGCCCGTACCCGAACCAGCCGGATCGTTGCCTCGTGGTCGAGGATTTCGACCGTCGCGGACGCCGCTTCCGTAAGCGCTTCACCATCCGAAGCGATCGACTCGGCGAGCGTCTCCTGCTGGATAAACGCAGCATGAGCCCGCACGGCAGCCATGATCTCGTCCGATTTCGAGGCCACGAAAATACCGATCCGATCGGTAACATCGAAGCCCGATTCCTTTCGAAGGTTCTGTACACGATTCACGAATTCGCGTGCCATTCCCTCACTTCGGAGTTCGGGAGTAAGGTGCGTATCCAATGCGACAGTAAAACCGCCCTCGGAAGCGACCAGCCATCCTTCGACATCCTCCGCCGAGACTTCGATATCTCCACGTTCGAGCACCACTTCAGCCCCGTCGATCTCCAGCTTAAGAGTCCCAGTGGACTGGTACTCCCGTATTTCGTCCTGCGAGAGCTTCTGTACTTTCGCGGCAACAGATTTCATCGCCTTACCAAGACGCGAGCCAAGCGATTTGAAATTTGCCTTCGCGCGCAGCTTTATGACATCGCTGTCACCGGCCTCGACGTATTCCACCCGCTTGACGTTGACCTCTTCGCGAATGACGTCTTCCACTTTACGAAGTTCTTCCCGCTCGGCACGGTTCGCGACGGGAATAAGAATCCGCTCGAGCGGCTGACGTACACGAATACGAGCGCGCTCGCGCATTTGACGAACGAGCGAGGAAGCAACCTGTGCAGCCTCCATTCGCTTTTCGAGCGCTTTGTCTATTAACGCCTCGTTTGGAGCTGGATAGAGTTCGAGATGGATGGACTCTTTACCACCCGCCTCCGCTGTCAGCGCTCGATACATCCAGTCGGAAAAGAATGGCGCAAGCGGGGCCATCAGCTTCGCAACCGTAACGAGACATTCGTATAGCGTTTCATATGCAGCCTGTTTATCCGCTACTTGTTCGCTCTTCCAAAAACGGCGACGATTGCGACGGATGTACCAGTTCGAAAGCTGCTCGACAACGAACTCGTGGATCGCCCGGGCCGGACGCGTAAGCTCGTATGCGTCCAAATTCGCTCGGCATTCTTTGACGAGGGAGTTTAACTTGCTGAGTATCCACCGGTCGATCTCAAGCCGAGAATTGCTCGCTAAAAGCGATGCTCCCGCGGTCGGGCGACCTTCCTGGTCGTGCACATAATTATCGATATTCGCATATAGTGCAAAGAAGCCGTACGTGTTCGTAAGCGTACCAAAAAGCTTGCGCTCGAGTTCAGCAAGGTCATCTTCGTTAAACGAGCGTGGCTTCCACGGAACTGCTGCCGAAAGCAAATACCAGCGTGTAGCATCGGCTCCCTGCTTCGACATCACATCGAATGGGTTCACAACATTGCCGCGCGACTTCGACATTTTTTGCCCGTTCTTGTCGAGCAGCATGTCGTTTACAATGACATTCTTATACGGCGCTTCGCCAAACAAGAAGGTGTTGATCGCATGCAGTGTATAGAACCAGCCGCGGGTCTGATCGACACCTTCGGAGATGTAATCCGCTGGATAGCGCTCGTTAAACTTATCGTGGTTCTCGAACGGATAGTGAAATTGCGCGAACGGCATCGAACCAGAATCGAACCAGACGTCGATCACCTCCGGTGTACGACGCATCGTGCCACCGCAGGAGCACTCAAATGTGATCTCATCTACGAACGGTTTATGCGGGTCGAATCCTGCCGCATCCGGATTGACCGCAGCGCCAGCGGCATTGACGCCATCGCTCAGGTCTTCGAACGAACCAACGCACTTTTCGGCACTACATTCTTCGCACACCCAAATGGGTAACGGTGTGCCCCAAAAACGCTCGCGGGATAATCCCCAGTCCTTCAATTCTTCCAGCCAATTGCCGAACCGTCCATCACGCATTTCCGGCGGCTGCCAATTGATCGCTTTATTCTCTTTGATAAGAGACTGCTTATAATCGGTTACTCGGATGTACCACGAATCCCGTGCGTAATAAAGCAGCGGTGTATCGCAACGCCAGCAGAAAGGATACGTATGCTCGATAGTTTCGCGGCGATAAAGAATGCCACGTCGCTTGAGATTATCGATGATCGCCGGGTCTGCTTCTTTTACGAATTGGCCCGCAAAATCGGTTACAGCATCGACGAACGATCCGGTCTTATCAACCGGATTGATAACCGGCAGACCATACTTCTTGCTGACCTGGAAATCGTCCTCACCAAAAGCGGGCGCAGTGTGCACTATACCCGTACCATCTTCGGTCGTGACGTAGTCGCCCAGTACGACAAAGAAAGCTTTGCCGTTGATTGGTACATAGCTAAAGAGCGGTTCATATTCCGCGCCTTCAAGGTCGCGACCTAAACACTCGCTTACGATCTCAACATCACCCTCGAGCTTCGAAAGTAATGGCTTCGCAAGGACCAGGCGATCGATCTTATCCTTGCGCTTATTGATGACCGTTACATATTCGACATCGGGATGAACGGCAAGTGCGACATTGGAAATAAGCGTCCAAGGTGTGGTCGTCCACGCAAGGAAGTATTCTTCCTGCGGCACATTCTTCCGCTTGAATTTTACAAAAACGCTGGGATCCTTTGCCGTATCGTAGCCGAGCGATACTTCATGCGACGAGAGTGCCGTTTCACAACGCGGACAATAGGGCTGGATCTTAAAACCTTTGTAGATCAGCCCTTTGTCGTGAAACTGTTTGAGCGCCCACCAGATCGATTCAACATAATCGTTGGTGCACGTGATATACGGATCGTCCATATTGACCCAATATCCCATGCGTTCCGTGAGCTCTTTCCAGCCGGCATCGCGGTCGATATTCGAATAGACCAGCGTGCGGCATTCCTCGACGAATTTGTCGATACCGTATTTTACAATATCGGACTTATGCCGAAAACCACGCTCCCGCTCCACGGCGATCTCGACCGGCAAACCATGGGTATCCCATCCTGCTTTGCGCTCAACGCGGTATCCTCGCATTGTTTTATAGCGGCAAATAGCATCCTTGATGGTACGCGAAAAAACGTGGTGAATTCCGGGCGCGCCATTAACCGTTGGCGGTCCTTCATAAAAAGAAAAGACATTATCGGCATCGCGCTCTTCGACCGAGCGGCGAAATACATTGTGCCGTTTCCACTCTTCGAGCACTAAATGCTCACGCTCGTCGGGTGTAACTGATGTTTTGAGTTCTGGATACATTTACAATTACGACTAACGAATTATGAATGACGAAAGAAAGCGAATGAGCATCCTCATTCGTAATTCGCCATTGTTAATTCGTAATTTCCTTTTCCTTCTTAACTAACGCAATAAACGCGCGTACCGTAGCAGGCCGTACTTTGATATGTTTTCGGCGTTCGGAGAAGAACGCGGGTATGCCTTCCAAAAATCCGGTAAGGCATGCTTTCATGGTATTCGTACGCCATGCGCGCTTTAGCATCCACAGGCTAAGCCGTACAACATACTTCCACCAGCCATAAGGAAACGGCAGAATAAGGCCGGCAAACTGCCCTACGCTCTTGGCGTCCAGATGAACGCGGTGCGCCGTTGGGACGTCGATGGTGGACGAACCATAATGCCGAATAGCCACCACCGGTGAATACCAGCATTCCCATCCTGTCTCCAGAAGACGCCAGGCTATTGGGAATTCATCCCAGCTATAAAAGAACGAGTTAACAAAATACTCGCCGTGGGCAAAGCGAGCATCTTCCATGGCCTGCCGTCGAACAGCGACTGCGCAACTGGCAAACTGGGCCGAGCGAAATTCCCTCCAACGGGCTTTCTCCGGATTTGCCTGATACATCCAAAGATTCAGTGTCTGCGGATCTTGCGCATTAACGACCGTAAAACCGATCGCTCCTGCTTTGGGATGGCGCTCGAACTCCTGAGCGACTTTCACCAGATCATCAGGATGCTGAAAGGTCGCATCATCATCAATGATAAACCACAGTTCACCGGTGGAACGCTGAAGCAAGAGATTACGCCCTTCACAAGAACCAAGATTACGTCCGTTGAAGAGCGTTACAACTCGGGAATCACTCTTAGCCAGACTTTCGAGATATTGGATCGTACCATCGGTCGAGCCATTATCGCCGATCAAAATCTCGAGCGACGGATAATTTTGCAGAAGGCAAGACTCAACGCACTCCCGAAGATAGGCTACACGATTTCGTGTAATGATAATAGCACTGATCTTTGGAAACGGCATAATACAGTTCAGCGAAGAACGCTGAATTTCTTTATTACCTTTCCAAAGTCTCCGCTGGCTTGAACGAAATAAATACCATTCGGAAGCGGATAGCGCAACGGCAAAATTTCCGAGCTTTCGTTCACAACAAAATATGCTGATCGACTTACCGTATGGCCGAGAATATCGGTCACAACAAAATTAACGGCCTGGGCAGCGCCAGATGCCACCGATACTTTGATGCCATCCGAAGTGGCGGTCGCGTTTGTGATCTCGAATTGGACGATATTGCCAGCTTGTTTCACATCATTTTGCGCTTCGTCGTATGGTATGACTGTCAGCTTATTAGCAGCAACATTATAGAGCTTTCGCGTCCGACTGTTCGGATACCTAATTAGAACACTATCCGCAACAGTGGCAGAGCCTAACCCGAAATGGTACATATTGGTATTCTGGGTGCCGGTCGCTCCACTTCCTCCACCCATGAGATCGCGATAGATCTTCATTCCACCAGAATATACTGTGATCGAAGTACCGTATGCATCCATCGAAACATGATACTTGGGATCACCTTTCAGAATGAACTCGAGCCAGTTGCCGGTATTGGGAAGATTGTTCTGAAATAGCTTTACCCCTTCATTATTCTTGCCACTAGCAGCGACAATATCCATTCGGCCATCGTGATTGAAGTCACCACGCGCTGCCGTCCATGAACCGTGAATGAGCGAACCGAACTGCCAGGTCATATCCTGCAGGTGAAAATTCTTCGAGGGACCTTGATTGATGTAGACACGCGATGGCCGGTACTGTTCAATGAGAGGATAGCCGACGGTATCACCAGCATTATTATAGGAATACTGACAATGCCACAGGTCCAGGAAGCCATCGTTATTCAGATCCACCCAGATGATCCCCGCGTTCATTTCTCGGAATTTAAGACCCATCTGTTGATGAACGTCGGTGAATGTGTAATCCGGCCCGCCACCATTCTGAAAGATCAGTGACGGATTCGAGTAAGAACCACGCTGGTCCGGATGACCGAGGTTACCCACGGCAAGATCGACCAGCCCGTCATTATTGAAATCACCCCAATCGCAGCCAATACCGTGACCGAAATATTGTGGGTCGCTCGTTTCGTCGCCCTGAACTCCGGTCTGTGCGCCTACTTCTTCGAAGGTCCCATTGTGTAAGTTATGATATAACAGATCAGGAGCGAGACGATAGGTCGCGACAAAAATATCGGGCCAGCCATCACCATCGTAATCACAGGGGCCGGCGCCCCAGCAATCGTAATAAGGTGGCGGATCACCTAATGGGATTTGTGCCGTTGTGCTGACATTGGTGAACGTCCCGTCCTGATTATTATGCCACAACTGATCGGGATGATATGTCTCGTTACCCTGTGCATCGACTGAGCGGCCATTCGCAATAAAGAGATCGAGATAACCATCATGGTCGTAATCGAACCAGATCGGCGTTACGGTCGGGTACGGATTCGAAAGGCCGGACTTCGCCGTAACATCGGTGAAGGTACCATCACCATTATTCCGATAGAGTTTATCGCCCGCACCACCATTGATCGCATAACAATCGATCTTACCATCATTATCGAAATCCCCCCAGATAGATGCCGATGCAGCGATATTCACAGTGGAGGATACATCTTTAAATGTACCATCGCCATTATTCTGGAAAAATTTCGAACCAATGGCAATATCATCCCAGCCATCACCATTCCAATCGACAACACTTACTCTATCCGATTGAATAATAGCGTTGTTCGATGTGAGCCCTGCTGTCTTCGTAACATTTATGAGCGTCGGCGCCGGCGGGGGCTGGGATGTGTCGCCCGAAGGATAGTCATATTGCACTCCGAGGCGGACCATGTAATCCCCACTGCCTAAATATAAGATGCCCGGGATATTATAAAATTGGGTGTTTGCCGTCCACGGATCGTAAAGGAACGACGCAACGGGCATGGAAAGCGTCCGTGTATAACCGAATGTATTTCCATTGCTATGTAAGCGATGTTGGACAACGATACGATCGTATCCATCGCTGCGGACGTTGCGATCGCTGACATCGATGGTGTCCCACCCTGTTTTACCGGGTGGAGTAAACACGATAGGATCGGTGAGTAAATTGTGGTCCCACACATAATGCGAAGGCGGCGTTAGCCCTTCGGAAGCATCACCCGCTAGCCAGATCGTATCCTGCAGTTTAGAGGTACCAACAAAATACACATAGAGCTTTACAAGCTTGCACGGCCCCTTGGGCATCAACATTACACTTTCTTCCCATAACGGGCGTCCCGAAGGGAGAAAGTGGCCACCGTATGTTCCGTTATCGATCTTAACAAGACTTAGCTGCGCCCGCGCCGGACCTGTGATAAGGAACGAAGCTGCGACAACGAAAAAAGCAGTGGCAAGTAAAGAAGCAAGCAACGAATAATAGAATGCTCGCATAGAAGTATGGAGTTAAAACCCAGCGCGTTTAGGCGCCCCAACTAACATCGGACGTTGGGGCTGTTGCGACCGGCATTGTTGTAACCGGATGCTCGATCTGATTTTCCAGATTGCCAAGAAATGCCGTAAACCCTGCAAGCAGAGAACGCATTCGAGCAAGTGTGGAGTCATACTCCGCACGCAGTCGGATCAGTTCTCGCTCCAGCCGTTCCACTTCTATTCGGCCGTCGGTAAGCTTACGGTCCCGGTCGAGTTCGGCATCACGCCGAATAAGCTCTGCCTCGCGCTTCGCTTGCTCCTCGATCTTTACCGCTGTTTGCTGTGCGGCCATCAGCGTCTTTTCGATCGTCTGCTCCAGCGAAAGATAATGCGCGAGGCGCTCTTCGGTAGTTACAAGCCGCTCGTCAGCATCCTTCTTCTCGCGAACGAGTACTTCTACCTCCTGAGATACCTGATCCAAGAACGACTGCACCTCGTCGGGGTCGCAGCCTCTCATCTTCTGCTGAAATTCTTTCTTCTTGATTTCGAGGGCACTGAGACGCATAACAATAACAGGTAATGAGTACGGTTTTACTCGGTTAGGGGCTGTACCGATGCAATTCTAACGCTTACTTCGACCAAAATAATCTCCTTAGAGGAGCATTACTCCTTGTCTAAGACTACTCTTCAAACAGCGCGCTCCCTACGCGAACTATCGTCGCCCCTTCTTCGATCGCAACTTCAAAATCGTTAGACATGCCCATGGAAAGTTCTTTCAATCCGGTGAACTGGGGATGCTTGACCATAATAGAATCTCGAAGCTCGCGAAGCGCTCGAAATTGTGGACGAGTGCGTTCGGGGTCTTCCTCGAAGGAGGCCATGCCCATGAGGCCGGTAATTTCCAGGTTCGGGCACGACGAAGCTATTGGGAGCAGGAGTGTCTCTACCTCTCGAGGCTCTATTCCATGCTTCTGCGGCTCGTTACTAATATTTACTTCCAGGAGAATACGTATCGTTCGATCGTACTGCGAAGCCCTGAAGGATAGTTCGTTTGCAATACTTAAGCTTCGGACGGAATGAACCGTGTGAACGAAGCCTGCAATATATTTTATTTTGTTGGATTGCAGGTTGCCGATAAAATGCCATTGGATGCCTTGCGGCAGCTCCTCTTTTTTCTTCAGGAGTTCCTGCACGCGGCTTTCGCCAAACTGATGAAGACCGAGAGCATAAAATCCGGCAATTGCTGAAGGAGGCTGGGTTTTAGAGACTGGAAGAAGAAGCACTTCTTCTCGTGCGCGGCCTGCACGATCACAGGCCGCACGAATACGAAGTTCGAGTAGGCGAAGCCTTTCCTCGGCGTCCATAAATGGATTTACATCGCAAAAGTGTGACGAGCCCCTCGCTAAACTCGCGATTATGACTTTGCGAGTGCTTCGGCGCCACCCACGATCTCGAGGATTTCCTTCGTGATCGCCGCCTGACGAGCTTTATTATAGCTGAGCTGCAGCGTACCAATAAGCTCTTTCGCATTGCGCGTTGCCGAGTCCATAGCCGTCATACGAGCACCTTGCTCGGCAGCGTTGGATTCGAGCATGGCGCGCCAGAGCATCGTTTCGAGATGGCGCGGCACCAACACGTTGAGAATGGAAATAGGATCGGGCTCGTATATATAGTCGCGCTCCGGTACGCCGCCCTCGACGAATCCTGAGGGATCGAGCACAGGAAGTAAACGCTCTGCTACCGGCTTCTGCGAAACGACCGACTTAAACTCATTAAAGATGATCTCTACACGGTCCGCTTCCTCGCGATTGTAGAGATCGGTAACCATCAGCGTAATAGCACGTGCGGTATCGAACTCAAGCTTCGAGAAGATACCCGGATATTTACCAGCGATCTTATAACCACGCTTGGTAAAGTAATCGGTCGAACGGCGACCGAGAGTCACTACAGCAAGGCGGCCTGTCTTTTTATGCTCCGCATAATTATCGCGAATGCGGGCTTCGGTAAATTTTAGAAGATTCGAGTTGAAGGCGCCGGCAAGACCACGATCGCTCGTGACAACAACAAGGATCACTCGTTCTTTTTCGTCCTGCTCGCGACCAAAAAGCAACGGCGAACGAGCTGACTCCAGGGCAGCGCTCTGCAAAAGGTCCTTCAGCAGCCCTTCCAAAGCACGGGCGTACGGGCGTGCCGCATTGATAGAATCCTGGGCACGGCGAAGCTTTGCAGCCGCAACCATTTTCATTGCCTGCGTAATCTTCGCTGTTGATTTTACACCGACGATACGCCGGCGAATCTCTCGTAATGTTGCCATCTCTTATAGGTACTGAGTCTTAAAAATGCTCAGTGCTACGTTTTCAAAATGATCTTCGGAATTCTATATCAGCTTTCACTTGGTTACCGAAAGCCTTCGATATAACTTTTCATCGAGGATGGAAGATCGGTCGGTAAACCATCGGATGGTTCGCCCGCAATATTCGAATAAACCTCACGGTATTCACCATGAGTGTTGTATTCTCCTCGAGCGCTCGTACCAACATCTCTCACGAACAGGAAAAATGCCGTTCGATGCCCGCGTATTCGGTTCTCATCGATCCAAAGCACATAACTGACATCCGGATCGGACTCCGGAAACGCCGAGCCACCATGATTAACATAGCGCACCGCGTAGGCCGATTCAACGCGATCGGGCTCTCCATAGATCAGGAGCACGCGCCCCATATCCGTCGTCACTCCCAGCGTTCGTGGCGAACCATATTTCTCGTTCGCAATTCGAATGCGTCGTTCATATTCTTCCCGTGCCTCGTTCGGTGTATTCCCCGTAACATTTCGAGCTCTCCAAAAACGGTCGAGCCATGCACCGATCTCCGCATTGGATTGAAGGCGATCCAGTTCTTCCAATTCGGCCGTCGTCGCAATGTACTTCAACTCCGCTCGAAGTGTATCCTTGAGCGTCAGTTCACTCGTGCCTTCGCGTATCAGGTTGATCACGAAACCGAGTTCAATGCCGCCCCAAAAATTGAACTGCGTGCCCTCGAATGGAAAGCGGCGAAACTCGACCGCAGCCCGCGCTTCGATCGGTAAACTTCGCCAGGCGATCGCTCCGCGCAATCCCGGCCATATCGAATCGATATCACCGCCATTATCGAAGAACAGTATGCCGGCATCGCCGTAGATACCACCGGAATAATCCGGCTTCTCTGCGATCGGGAATCGAAGCCCAAGCGATAGCGCCTGAGTAGCAGGGTTTGAAAATCCCCAATGGAATCCCGCCGTAAAATCGAGCGATTGGGTTCGCGCAAAGAAGTCAGCGTTCGCCGTTGCTTGAAATGGGGTCGATAAGCCGACTTGGTTATACCCCGCGCCACCAGTAAGCGCCAGATCGATCGTCCGACCTGGCATTGGAATTTCCGGGGTCTCAGTCACTGGAGTGAATGCCACTCGGTGCAAGGAATCCGGTTTCATTGTATCCGGCTGCTGTGCACGAAGCGAACCCACTGCCAGAACGGCAACGAGAAGAATAATTTGCCAAAGAACTATTGCTACCGTTCGTGCTCGAGTATACGTCATGCGGTTAGGTGAAAGTGCAATTTCCTAACCAGAACACTTGAGCAGGCGAAACGTAGCTGCCACCACTGCAGGGTGGCATCAAACTCATTTGAAGGTCTGCGCGTACTCGCCAATGACCTTTTTAAGACTAGCGACGATATCATCACTAAGCTCTTTGCGGTCGGCGATGGAAGCAAGCAGGTCCGCATGGCGTAGCCGCATGTTCTCAAGCAGCCCGCTCTCAAAACGCGAGACCTGATGAACCGGGATCTGGTCCAGATAGCCGTTCGTACCTGCAAAGATCGAAACGACCTGTTCTTCGACCGGCATTGGCTGATACTGACCCTGCTTCAGAAGTTCGACGAGTCGCTGGCCGCGATGCAAAAACTGCTGCGTCGCCTTATCCAGGTCAGAGCCGAACTTTGCAAATGCTTCGAGTTCGCGGTATTGGGCAAGATCGAGTCTCAGTGTACCGGAAATTTTCTTCATTGCCTTGATCTGAGCGTTACCACCTACACGCGATACCGAAATACCAACGTTAATAGCCGGACGAATACCTGCATTGAAGAGGTTCGGCTCGAGGTAGATCTGACCGTCAGTGATCGAGATAACGTTCGTCGGGATGTAGGCCGACACGTCACCCGCTTGCGTCTCAATAACCGGAAGAGCAGTGAGCGAACCACCGCCTAATTCTTTTGAAAGCTTCGATGCGCGTTCGAGAAGACGTGAGTGAAGATAGAATACGTCTCCCGGATATGCTTCACGTCCCGGTGGGCGGCGAAGCAGAAGCGAGACCTCGCGGTAAGCCGCCGCCTGCTTCGAAAGATCGTCATAAATGACAAGCGCATGGCGACCTGTATCACGGAAGTGCTCGCCAAGCGTAGCACCCGAATACGGTGCGATAAACTGAAGCGGTGCTGGATCGGAAGCGGTAGCGGCGATGATCGTCGTGTACTCTGCCGCACCATTCTCTTCGAGCTTTGTGCGTACGTTCGCTACGGTCGAAGCTTTTTGACCGATAGCGACATAAATACAATACACTGGCTGCACACCACGAGCCGCAGCTTCTTTGGTGTGCGTATACTTTTGATTGATGATCGTGTCAATGGCAACAGCCGTCTTACCCGTCTGGCGATCGCCGATGATCAATTCGCGCTGGCCTCGACCGATCGGGATCATGGCGTCGATAGCCTTGATACCAGTCTGAAGGGGCTCCTTAACCGGCTGGCGCTGCATTACACCAAGCGCCTTGCGCTCGATCGGAAGGAATTTGTCCGTCTTGATCTCCGCGCCGCCATCGATCGGAAGACCGAGCGGATTGATAACGCGGCCCAGCATTTCGTCCGATACCGGCATGGAAGCGATTCGGCCCGTGCGACGAACGGTGTCCCCTTCTTTTACCAGGGTCTCATCACCGAACAGAACGGCGCCGACATTATCTTCTTCGAGGTTAAGCGCCATACCATAGACGCCATTCGGGAATTCGAGAAGCTCGCTCGCCATGACCTTCTCGAGGCCATACACGCGTGCAACGCCGTCACCCACCATGAGCACGGTGCCGACCTCGTAGATGTCGACTTCTTTCTCGAATCCTGAGAGTTGTTGGCGAAGAATCGCACTTACTTCATCCGGACGTACTGCTGACATTGTATCTCCTTTTGATCCTATCTTAAACTTTTGCTTCGTTAGTGGGCTCTGCCCTTTTTCGATCTTGCCGGCTTTTTTACTGGAGCGAGCGGCTCGGCAAATCGATATTTTATACTCCGCTTCGGATCGCCTTTATCGAGTGCCATGAGTTCGGTCGTAACCACGAACGTCCCATTCTCTTGGGGCGGAATGCCTCGAAAAACCATCTTTACAATACCCACGCCCTTAACGAAATACTTCGACATTTCGCCGAAGCCCGCCGGTGTTAGAACGACCAGCGATCTTTCAAAACTTCCATACGGTACCGTAACCGGCTCGGCCATTGCGATCACCGTTGTTTTCGTCGTATCATCCCGCAAGTCTTTCCACGACGCTCCGAGCTTTAGTGGATTCACGAGCAGAAAATGATCGAGTTCGCTCGTTAGCGAATGATTGAATACCGTCATCACGACGGAGTCGTCAAGATAGTACTCTGTCTCCGACAGTTTCGCGGCCGCTTCCTGGCCAGCATGGTACGGCATCGTTGATTCGCACCGCAATACCGGCGCCCCCTGCAGTGTCCGATTTGAATCGGAGATCACACGCTCGAAGCTATAGGTCGTATCGCTCTTCAAGACCTTGTTGGTTGCGTCCATTATTTGCGAGACGGTCCGGAACGTCCATTTGGCGCCAAGATTTGGCGGAAAAAAGTAAAATCCCACCGAACCAGAATCGAGGTTACAGGTAGGATGGAATTGCGGCTTCGGCTTCTTTGGCATCTGTTTCCAAGCCAAGGGAAGCGGCCCCGTCTTCACGTGCGGTTCTTGGGCTTCGACATTCCCGACAAAACCCACTAACACAAAAAATGCCGCAACCATATATGCGGCCCTTCCACTCCAACTTCCAAAGAACGAAAACCTTTTTACACTTTTGTTCGAAAGCATTCCGGGCCTCATCGAAGAGCGGCCTTAATTCAAGACCGGTGCACCGCCACGCTCGAATTGCTCGCGTAATACTTCGAGTTGATGACGAAGGCTGGCATCGACCAAACTATCACCAATTCTCGCAAGGAATCCGCCTCGGAGCGTTGGATCGATCGAGAAGTCGGGCCGAATACGCTTGCTGGTAAGCCGCTCGAGCTTTGCCTGCAATTGCATCTGCTCTTCCTCCGTAAGTGGTGTCGCACTGGAAATGCGTGCGTGTATGATATTACGCTTTTGGTCGAGCATATACAGGAATTCCTCCGCCGTTGCGATGAGGTATTCCGAACGCCCTTTGCGTACGAGCAAGCCGATGAATTTCATCGTAAGATCGCTCATCCGCTTACCAAAGATCTCCGTTAGTACCGCGATCTTCTTATCCGGCGTAATGATCGGACTCATAAGCACCATCCGCAACTCACGCGAAGCACGAGCGGTGGTTTCGATATCACGAAGGTCTTCCGCGATCTTTTCGAGGAGTTTCATCTCCTCGCCCAGGTCCATTAAGGCAAGCGCATAACGCGCGGCGACTCTGCGGTTCATACGGTGGTCTGCGGAGCGATCGGAGATAGCTCTTCGATCATTTTGTGGATCACACGACGATGCCGTTCTTCATTCATGTTCTCGTCGAGTAATTTCGACGTAGCCATGATCGCAAGATCGGCAGCTTCGCTGCGAAGCTGTCGAAGCGCGTTTTGTGTGTCGCGCTCGATCTCCTGACGAGCCTGAGCGAGCATACGGTCCGCTTCGCCTTTCGCCTTTTCGACGAGGTCGCGACGCATTTGCTCGGCATACGCCCGGCCTTCGCGAAGCGCCTTCTGGACCTCCTCTTCGGCCCGAGCGCGCTCTTGCTTATTTTCAGCGATGAGCCGTTCGGCATCGGCACGGGCCTGCTCGGCCCGTGCAAGCGAATCAGCGATCGCCTGCTCACGCGTCTTTAGCGACGCCAGCAGCGGCTTCCATGCCGTCTTCCCGAGTACGAATAACAGTACCAGGAAAATAATAAAGGTCCAGATGACCAGACCGGGATTGATCTCAAGCATAACGTACCTGAACCAGGATTTTCTGGATTATAAAGATTGATAGGATTGATCGGCATGATTACGAACGTAATCCCCTGAATCTTTCAAAATCAATCTCGCAAAATCCTTTGAATCTTGCGAATCCTGGTTTTTACTTGGTTGCGAGAATGATGCAGATAACGAGCGCGAAGAGCGCGATACCTTCGATAAGCGCGGCGCCGATGATCATCGTCGTACGGAGGCCACCAGCCATCTCTGGCTGACGAGCAACCGACTCGATCGCGGATGCTACGAGCTTACCAATACCCTGTCCTGCGCCAAGCACTGCGACGCCTGCACCGATACCTGCTCCTAAGAATGCAAATCCTGCTGGATTCATAACTACGCTTTTCCTCTTATTTTACGTTGTGGTTACTACGAACTAAAACTTTATTTCGCTTATCGATTAGACGGCATGCGAACTTGCTACGAGGTGATCTCCATCCGCCGCATGGGGAAGGTCCTTATCATGGACATGTGCCTCGTGTTCACTGTGCGCCATCATACCAATAAATACCGCTGAAAGTGCCGTAAAGATGTACGCCTGCAATACGGCTACGAAAATCTCCAGTAAATAGACGAATACCGAAAACGGCACCGTCACAAACGCTCCAACGACGATCGAGTGAAACAGGAATACGAGGCCAATAAGCGAGAAAATAACGATGTGTCCCGCCGTCATATTCGCGAAGAGACGAATCGCCAATGCGAACGGCTTCGTGAACAGACCCATGATCTCGATCGGCACCATGATGATGAGCAGGAAGATCTTCATAAAGATCGATAGCTCCATCTCGTGCAAACCACCCGTCAGGTGAAGCAAAAACGCTTTCAGCCCCTGCGACTTGATACCGACGTACTGCGTAATAATAAAGGTGACGATCGCAAGGCCCGCTGTGATCTCGAGCGAACTCGTTGCCGTGTGACCCCACGGCACCAGGCCGAACAGGTTCACCAGCATAATAAAGAGGAATACCGTTAGAAAGTACGGCATCAGGCTCGAGCCATACGGCTCGGCGACGTTCGGTACGACCACGTCGTCGCGTATGAACACGACGAGTACTTCTACCAGATTACGAATACCCTTTGGAATAAGGGATTTCTTTGCAGCCGATGCCGCGCGCTGAAGGATCAGTGTAAGAATAACGGCGGCCACCGCAAAAAAGCACAGATTACTTGTGATCGAAAGATCGAGGCCGATCGGCTTGTGATCAACGCGCGTGACGGCGCCTTTTTCCGCCAACGGCGAGGACTCCGTCTTTTCGTCTTCTATAACGGTATAGACACCGCTCTCCTTTACCGCTTCCGGAGTACCATAAACGTGGAAGCTACCTTGATCCCAGAACATATACGGCAATTGGATCTTGCCGAATGGCATCACATCGATCGAGTGGTGATTGCCGAGAAATCCGAACATTTGGCTAAAGACGTTCGGCTTGGCCGCTTCGGCACCAGCAGCAGTAGTATGCGCTGTATCTACAGCGGTCTGCGCTTGAGCGGTCGTTACTGAGACGTTGGTATCCTGTCCTTCCATTATTGTCCCAGCAATTTACCTTTATTATGTACGTAAGAGATCTCGATCACGAGGTAGGAGAAGTAGGTCCCAAGCAAGCCGATAATAACGCCGGCCGGATTAAGCTTGAGAATGAGGTATCCGACACAAAATGCGATAAGCAGATTGAACATCCGAAGCATGAGGCTCATGACCGCAACGGTCATAAAGATCATATTCGGCTGTTCGAAGGCCCATTCGGTCACGAGGAAGCTAACGAAGCTGGTGATGATCGGGAACGCCATTCCGAAGAAGCACGCAGTCCGAAATTCCGGGCTCGCCAAGAGAAAGAGCGAAACGGAGGAAATTGCAATGAGAGCGCCGGTCAAAAGAAAATACCGGCGGATGAAGAAACGGCTGGCATCCTGGCTTAATAGAAAATCGGCAACATTTTGGGATGCCGGAACGGCTGCCACGGAGCTTAGAGGTTGCTGAGGGGCGTCGCTATTAAACGTCAAATCGTGTACCTTTCGCCTCGGTGCTTTTGGTGGTATCATTCTGAGGGCTGGGATCTTTCCGCTGAATACGGAAAAATCAGCCACATGTTACTTTTCTTTCACCTCCGGAAGGCCTAAACCATCCCGGTGGCGCGCACCAAATGCTTTTTATTTGGCTTTCGTTTCAGATTTTTTACTCTTGCGGCGCGGCTTTTGCAAATCGCTTTCTTCCTGCCATTTTAAGCCAAATTAGACCTGCTATCCGTTGCTTCCCCCTTTGAAAAGGACGGGGTTCTTTACTTCTTTCCTTCGCTTTTCTTCCCGAGCTGGATCACGGTCACGATGAAATAGACTAAACTGGCAACGGAGCCGAATGCCGTGAAGATCGCGATCCAGAGAGGGGTAGTGTTGAAGTGATGGTCCAGCCAATAGCCGATCCCGAAGAAAATGCCGATCGTTAGGATCATCTGAATGCCAAGCGTGAGATACGGACCAGCCTCGCGCATGATCTTCGCCTGTTCCTGTGCCTGCTGAGAAGCCTGCGTCGATAGTACCGACTGTGTAGCTGCCTTATGCGCGTATTCGCGTATATCGCGGGGAATATTCTCGTCTTTATCTTCGGCCATGCACAAAAATAGGACAATAACAAATGACGAATTACAAATGACGAATTGTAGCAGAGAATGACGAATTACAAATGACGAATTACGAGTAAGCGGTATTAATTGATGTCGTAGCAAGGATAACAAAACCGTTAGCAAGAGCTTAGGCGCAGCGAAGAAATGAAGATGGGACTAAGAAAGCAGACGGGAATGACGAATCGCGAACGGCTTGCCATTCGTAATTCGTCATTCGTAATTCTTAATTCGCGTTTACCGGTCGTATTCGTCGGCTAATCTTCCGAGCGCGATAGCGCCGAGGCAGAGTCCCAGATCTCTGAGGGCTATATCATAATAGCCTTGTAGCAAAAGAAGATTAACGATGATGCCGACGAGCCAGATCGCGACGATCCATGCCCCCACTCGCGAACGAAATGCTACGATGAGCCCTGCAACAATTTCGATCGCGCCAACAACCATCATAGTCGGGTGTATTGCCAACGGAGAAATGCTCGCATATGCCGGCGACAGATACTTATCCCAATTGGTGAGAAGATCGAAAAATTTATCCAGTCCGGCGATGATCGGCGCAATGGTAAAGGCAACATGCAGAATTTGGTAAGCACCATATGAAGCGCCGGAATGCACTACCATGGTCCGCTTGACCGTCGTAGCGCCTTGGGGAATCGTGTAAGCCATAGTGTTCTCCTTCGAATGACTAAAGCGTGAACAAGTGCAATCAGTGTGCCCTCGCAGGACGAAGCTGGACAATAGGGGTCTTGCATTCCCCACGAGATAATATATATTGCAAAGCAGTTAAGTGGTTTGAAAGCCCTTGATAGGTGTTTGTTTTGGACCTCTTGTCTGAGGCAAAACGTTCGAAAAAGCTTATATCCCAGTAGACTATGCCGGTTCTTTCAATTGTTATTCCCGTTTATAATGAAGAAAGATATATTGAAAACGTCCTTCGAGCCGTTTTGGAAAGCGATATTGAATCTCTTGGAGTAACCAAAGAAATAATTGTCGTCAACGATAGTTCGAGTGATGGCACTGCAGCAGTGCTTGCCCATATCACCGATATACCTTGTATGCGGGTTATTGCTCATAGCCACAACCAAGGGAAGGGGGCGGCATTGCGGACGGGATTCGCAAATGCTACTGGAGATATTATTTTGGTCCAGGACTCCGATTTGGAGTACGATCCCCAAGAATATTCGAAGCTCATCAGACCAATATTGGAAGATAAGGCGGATGTAGTTTTCGGTTCTCGCTTTGCGGGCGGTGAGCCACACCGCGTACTTTACTATTGGCATTCGGTGGGGAATCGGTTCTTAACACAGCTCTCCAACATGTTCACGGATCTGAACCTTACCGATATGGAAACATGCTATAAGATATTCCGCAGAGAGGTTATTCGCGAATTCGATATCAAAGAGAGTCGCTTCGGCTTCGAGCCAGAAATTACGGCAAAGGTGGCCAAGCTCGCTCGCACAAAAGGTTGCCGCATTTTCGAAGTAGGTATTTCATACAATGGTCGCACATATAAAGAAGGCAAAAAGATTAGCTGGAAAGACGGGATAAGCGCAGTTCGCTGTATTCTTCAGTATAATCTATTTGACAGAGATTAATATCTCATTCCGTTGAAATAATGATAAAGAAATGCCTAAGATTGCTCTATTCAATGAATAGAGTAAAGTTTGTTTGGTTAATTTTCGCAGTAGCTTTTGCTCTTCGCGTTCTTGTCATCTTCGTTGCCGGCAATTTTCAAAATCCAAGAACCTATGAGCATGGTGCAATTGCACATAACTTACTCACTGGACACGGTTATGCTATGCATTGGCCTTATGAGCCGCTTGATTCGGCACGAATACGAATCATGCAATCGCCTCCGGTTTTTGAGAGTAGCTACCAACCTCCCCTCAATCCATACATAATGTATGGCGCTTATCTTCTTCTTGGCGAGGGACCCAAGGCATATCTCGCACTCATGTTGTTCTATGCCGCCTGTAACTCCTTAATCGGCGTCATCCAATATTATGCAGTAAAGGAATTTGCAGGAGAGTCTCTATCCCGATCGACAGCAATAGTCAGTGCATTCTTTATTCCAGCGGCTTTTTCTGTAACAACGTTTTCTGGATCACCGCTCTATATTGTTGTCGTCGCAACTCTCATGCTTTTTGCATTAAGGATATCGCGCGATCCTTCCTGGAAGAATTTTATTCTTTTCGGTTTCATCTCTGGCGTTTCTATGCTCTTGCGAAGTGAGCTATTCGCCTTAGGTTTTACCATTCTCGCAGCCTCCGCGATGTTGGCACTTCAGCGCGCATCACGAAATGATATCTTCAAGCGTGCCGTCGTTGCAGCGGTCTGCTCCCTAATCATTATTGGGCCGTGGACCATTCGAAACTACGAGCTTTTCCATAAATTCGTCCCAACAGTGGACCGCCCATGGCATGAAATCTGGCGGGGAAATAATGCACTTTCAACACCCAGCGGAGTTAATAGCGATGGCACTGTCGTATGGCTGAAACCATGGCTGTTTCCAAAACTTGTTCATACGGCTGATTCCATTCCATACGACCAATATTTTGTAATTCGACTCGACAGTGTTTTTAGGCATGAGGCTATAACATATGTCCGCTCGCATCCCTCTCAGACACTTGCTCTTGGATGCCGTAAACTCCTCATGTTGCTGACGTTCTCCATTAACTTTAATGAGAGATCTACGCACGCATTCGACTTTATTTATCCATTTTCCATGCTTGCACTTACATTCCCGACATTAATAGGCATTGCTTATCTTCTTCGAAGGAGAAGCAATCCTCGGTTGTGGAATGCAGGCATACTGTATACTCTCTTTCTTATCTTTTATTGTGGGATATCCTTTATTACTTTCGTGATTCCACGGTATCAGATCTACATTTTTGCTGTGCTAACTCCCATCGCGATCATCGGCTATGATAGCATTTGGACGCTGATTAAGAAAAGGACCGTTTTCGCATTACACCCTTAATACTGCTTGGTGGGTATGGCGAACGTAACGCAGATTTTAAGTCGATGCGCTAGTTCTCCCCACCATCTTATACACCACTCCCCCAACCAGCGCCCCGACCATCGGCGCGAGAAAGTAGATCCAAACGGAATTCATCGCGCCTTGCAGGAGGGCAGGTGCTAACGAACGGGCCGGGTTCATTGAAGCGCCGGTTGCCCATCCGCCAATAAAGGCATCGATCATCACTACGCCACCGATCGCAGCGCCGGCCATCGTGCCAACCGCACGCGTATCGGTTGCCACCGCCATAATAACGAGCATGAGAAAAAATGTCATCACTGCTTCCCACACCAGCGCTTGCATTTGGGGCACATGCGGGACCGTCGCACCAAATGTATTGCCACCAATAAAGAGGTAACTTAAGAGTGCACTTGCGGCAATGGCGCCCACGAATTGTCCCACCCAATAAAAAAGTACCTCCGCGAATGGAAAATGTCGTGTGACGGCGAACGTGAGCGTCACTGCCGGATTAAAGTGCGCGCCGGATACGTGACCTAATCCATAGATCATCGCCGCGACTACAACTCCGAAGACCACCGGTATCGCAGAGACCGATATGGCGCCGGGCATCCGGTCCGCGAGCATGATCGCTCCGCATCCGAAAAAAACAATTGCGAATGTGCCGAGGGCTTCCGCCAGGACTCGCTGAGAGAGTGCGCGGTTCAATGTAGCTTCAATAGGTAGATTTATGTAATGGGTCAGTGTGTAGCGGCGACGCAATTGACCGAACACCATTCGAGAATTTTTTGCTCGATCGCGTTTCTTACCTCACGGGTCTGTGCGAGTTTTTCTTCGTATGTGCCTTCAAACTTCGAGGGATCGGCAAAACTCCAATTCGTTTTTCCAAACGTACCCGGAAATATCGGACAACGCTCCGCACTTGCCTGATCGCATACGGTGATCACGTGCGTAAATTTTGCACCCGACTTATACAACTCGAATACATCACGCGTCGGTTTGCCAGCTATATCGATCCCGATCTCGCGCAGTACGTCGACCGCAAGCGGATTAAGCGTGCCCGGCGTTAACCCGGCACTTTCGACATGCACAGCATCGCCACACTCTCTTTTCAGCAGAGCCTCCGCGATCTGGCTCCGCGCGCTATTATGGATGCAGATAAAGAGAACTCGTTTCATAGTTAGTATAGTGTATTCTATTCGCGAACCTCACCTGAGCAAGAGTCTAAAAGCGACAACTTCCAGCTCGTCTTAAAAGGGTTTGGCGATCGGAGATCGCCAGTACACCGCTCACGCGAAACAAATCGTAATATTACGATGTATAATTCCCTATGGGACTCACCAAATCAGATGAATTCACCGTCCGCGATAACCGTATCGCCCGTTATGCAAAGGTGCTCGGTCATCCGGCACGCATTGCCATCCTCCGGCTCCTCTCGCAACGCCAGGCATGCGTATGCGGGGATATCGTTGACGAACTTCCACTCTCCCAAAGCACTGTATCACAGCACCTGAAAGAGCTTAAGGACGCGGGACTTATCCAAGGCGAGATCGATGGTCCGCGCGTATGTTATTGTATCGATGAGAAAGAGTGGAAGGCGGCCGAAACGGCACTCGCAGAGTTTTTCAAACAACACCAGGAGCTGGCGGCAAAATGCTGCTAACAGCCCGCTTATGGGTCCTCCAATCCATCGTTAAATAACGATTAAATCTACAAACGACAATGGAAACACTTACTTCACTGACCGAGAGATACTCCACTGACGATGAATTGAAAGCACTCGTCCGTCAAAAATATGCGGAGATAGCAAAGCAAGATAAAGAGACTAATGCATCGTCCTGTTGCGGCTCCGGGTGCTGCTCGACCGAGATCGCAAACATCATGAACGATGATTATTCAACGATTAAAGGCTACGAGCCGGGTGCTGACCTTGGCCTTGGCTGCGGCCTCCCCACTGTATTTGCGAAGATCAAATCCGGCGATACTGTGATCGATCTCGGTTCTGGTGCCGGAAATGATTGCTTTGTTGCACGGTCCGAAACGGGTGAATCCGGTAAGGTGATCGGCATCGATTTTACCGAAGAGATGATCGAGAAGGCACGCAATAATGCAGAGCGCCTCGGATTCAATAACGTTGAATTTCGCATGGGCGATATCGAGCACATGCCGGTCGGTCCCAATCGCGCTGATGTGGTCGTGAGCAATTGCGTGTTGAATCTGGTACCAAATAAGGATGCGGTGTTCGCCGAGATCTTTCGCGTGCTAAAACCGGGTGGCCATTTCAGCATTTCGGACGTCGTGCTCGTTGGTGATTTACCAGAGGCACTGCAAAAAGATGCGGAAATGTATGCCGGTTGCGTAGCTGGTGCAATTCAAAAAGAAGAATATCTTCGACTTATTACGAAGAACGGCTTTAAGAATATCACACTCCAAAAAGAAAAAGCGATCATAATTCCAATGGACATTCTGCGGAATTACATGAGCGAGGAAGATGCCACCCAGTTCGGCTCTCGGGACTCCGGGATTTTCAGCATCACCGTCTACGCCGAAAAACCGGAAGGCTCCTGTGGCTGTGAGGGCTGCTGCTAACAGAATAGCTCATAAAGCCCCAAAGACAATTGGTGCTGTATGGTTACTTCCAGAAAACATCGTACGCAAAACGGACGATCATTAGCACGACGACCGAAAGAAAGAAAATGCGGATGAATTTATTGCCGCGAAGTATGGCAAGTCGCGCTCCCAGGAATCCGCCCATGGCGTTGCAGGCGGCCATGGGAAGCGCAACGCTGTAGATGATCTTACCGCTCATCGAGAAGAGAATGATAGAGCCAATGTTCGTTGAGAGGTTTACGAACTTAGCGGTGGCACTCGCTTTAAGGAAATCGTATCCGAGTAAGGTGATGAAGACGAGAATGAGAAAGCTGCCGCTTCCCGGCCCGACGAAGCCGTCGTAAAAACCGATGATGAGGCTTATCAGGATAATGTAAAGGTAGTGCTGAAGCTCGGTGTGGTCTTTCTCGGAGTGAGCGCCGAAATTCTTTTTACTGTAGGTGTAAATAGCGACCGCTGTCAAAACGACGAGCAAGAAGGGCTTCATAAAGTCATTGCTGACGAGCGTAAGTACGCGAGAGCCAGTGAACGCCATGACGCTGGCGATCGCGGCCATAAGCAGAAGGTGCTTATAATTAAGCCGGACCTTCCGCGAGTATTGTAATGCGGCGAGGCTCGTACCGCAAAACGACGGGATCTTGGTAGTACCGATCACCGTGGCGACGGGAATTCCTGGCAAAAGAATGATCGCGGCAGGAATTTGGATGAGTCCCCCGCCACCCACGACGGCATCGACGAAGCCCGCAATGAAAGCGGCAACGCAAAGGAGAAGAAGTTCTATTGACATCAAGTAATGGCGAAGCGAGTGAGCTACACATTCGCGGTGTCGACGTTGAGGACGAAATTTAGCAGATCGACATTGCCGGGGTTATGTCCAAGCCGGCGAATCGCTGCAACGATCTGCGCGCGCGTGTGCGTACCGTGATTTGCGGTGTGCATCATTAACTTCCATAGTGGATGGGACTCCTCTTTACCATTCATGCGGGTGAAATGTCGAACGGCGGTTACCTTCTCTTCGGTGAGAGAGTTTATCAGATTATTGGTCAACTTCTTAACGAGTGCCCATCGCTCGTTGACCGCGGTAAGGGTATTGAGCTTTTCCTTTACCATAATGGAGACAGCATCCTTCATTTCCATTGATCCTTCGAACCAGGCCACCCACCCTTGCTGGACGAGTACCAAATGAGAGAGCGTCTCCCCAATGGAACCGTGACCGCTACAGCCAGGGGCATTGTATTCTTCTTCTGAAAGCTCCGAGCATTTGGCGAGAAGTTGCTCGGTTGCCCAGGAATTGAAGGCGTAATACGTTCGTATGAGTTCAAGCATGATCGGTTAACAACGACCGGCGCAACTTTCTCCCCTTCCAAGCTTTTCTCAGGTATTCTGGATTGAGCCTATAATAGACCATGGCCGAAGTCAAGACCCGAGGAATGGCAGCAGTGACTGGAACAACAGTCGGGACGAATGGCGCGTCGCGCGATATGTCAGCTATCATCGTTGACCTGAATGAAGCATTGGAGTTCGTTCAGGAGCGCATAGTAAACCGTGAGGAGGTAGTTGAACAGATCTTTCTGGCAATGCTCATCGGCGAGCATGTTCTGCTCGAGAGTCGAACAGGCGTTGGAAAGACGCTTCTGGCCGAGCAGATCTTTCGGATGTTCGAAGGAGCGCGTACTTTTAAGGTCCAGGCGAGTAAAGAGCAGCAGCCCGATACCTACTTTGGCGGCCTGCTTCTCGATGAGCTAAAACAAGGCCGCTTGATCCATAACACGGAAGGATCGCTTGTCGAAAGCGAATTTGGATTTATCGACGAAATTTTCGACGCCAATGACTATACATTGCGCGCACTGCTATCGCTCTTGAACGAACGAGAACTGATTCGTGGTGTGCAGAGGGTACACTCGAGCGTTCATACGGTTATTGCTGCAACGAATTATCTTCGACTTTCGGAGATCACTGAAGCGCTGCTCGATCGCTTTCTTTTCAAAGCGCTGATCCATCCGGATAAAGATGTCTTTTTCCAGTATAAGATATCGCAACAATATCTAAAGAATCTCGGCAATGCGATCGAGCCACCCAAGAAGGTGCACTATAGCGACTTGGTCTACGCTTGCCGATTGATCCGGGGCGATCTCCAGGGCTCTCAAGTGACGGTTACACCTGATGTTGTTTATTTTATGAATCTTGTAATTCGCCATTATGAGATTCAGCGCAACCGACTCCTGCATGAGCGGCCTCATGAAGCGCATCTTCGAACGAAGGATTTTTATATCTCGCCTCGAACCCAGGCGAAGTCGTTGGATGTACTCCGGGCCATTGCATTATTGCACGGCCGTTTAAATGCAGAGCGGTCTGATATTCCGAAACTGCATTTGTTACTGTGTACCGCCGGTATCGCAGAAGAGAAGGCGCTCTTTCAGAGATCGTACGAAACGCTGCTCCAGCTTTATCAGGTGTCCGGCGCATTCGATCAACTCGCCTCGCTGCTTACGCTCGATGAAACTTTGTCGCGACTCCGCCACGATCCTACACTCATGTCGAAGCCGCTCACGGAATTAGAAGGTAGCGTTCCAACAAGGCGATCTCTCATCGCGTGGGCAAAAGAAACACTCGGGGTCGCCGATGCATCCGCCGCTCATAAGCGCCGGTTAGCCGAAGGCTTCCTGCAGAGCATCCATCCTTCCACGGAAGACTTGAAATCGCTTAAAGCTCATTTGGAAGAACAGATCAAGCAGGTCTTCGCCGATCATGTGGAACACTTTTAGGTCATAAATTCAAACTGTGCAGGACGCAACGCTCGAAGTTCGAGAGCGGCGAAGAGAACGCCGCCGCTCATTTGCTATCTTCTTTTCCATCGTTCTCACAATATATGGCCTCATCAATTTGTATATTTATGAGCGGTTGATGGACGCTATTTCAGCAAGTAGCTGGGTTCATTCTGTTTTTCCCCCGGTCTTTCTTTTTATCGTCCTGTGCTACCTCGTTGGGCAATTCCTCGAGCGACGATCGAGCTCATTCGTAAGCGATCTTCTTACATGGATAGGATCCTTCTGGTTGGGCGCAATGACATGGTTTTTTCTTGCCTCGGCATTAGTTGATCTTGTCAGACTATTAAACCTCATCTTTGGCTTCATTCCCTCGCTCTCAGAAGAGAATAAAGCCATTATCGGCGCAGTGACTTCCGGTTTTATCTTGCTATCGATGTTCCTGGGGTTTCTAAATGCCCGGAATATTAGGATAAAGCCACTTCGGATAAAAATAGAAAAGCCGGGATCGACTCTTCGAATTGCCGCTATCAGCGATATGCACATGGGCTCGCTCATCGGACGGCGAATGGTACAGCAGATGATCCGCAAAATAAATTCGATCGATGCAGACCTGGTATTGATGATCGGCGATCAAGTGGATGGTAATCCGCATCCGGTGATGGAGTTGGATCTGGGTGCTGAGTTGAAGCAGATCAGAAGCAAACATGGCGTCTTTGCTATCACTGGCAACCACGAATATATCGGTAATGCGGAAACGAGCTGCGCTTATCTGGAGGCGCATGGCATTACAATGCTGAGAGATGCGACTACTGAAGTGGCTGGCGTTTATTTGGTCGGTCGCGAGGATATTGCAGCGAAGCAGTTTGCAAATGTCGAACGGAAGACACTCGAAGTGTTGGTGGCGTTACTGGATCAGTCCAAGCCCCTTATTTTAATGGACCACACGCCGTTTCATCTCGAACAAGCAGAACAAAATGGCGTCGACCTGCAGCTTTCCGGTCACACGCACCATGCGCAGATATGGCCGTGGAATTATATCACACAACGAGTGTATGAAGTGAGTTGGGGATATAAGAAAAAAGGTAATACCCATATTTATGTCTCCTGTGGTTCCGGCACGTGGGGACCTCCGATCCGTATTGGTAATACGCCAGAGATCATGGATATTACGATCGAGTTTTTGTCTTAAATATTTTTGTCCACAATGAAAACAATTGTATTTCTCTCGGTCCTTTCTATAATTACAGCGACGTGTTACGCCCAAGCCGATCTGAAACCTTTGCCATCCTCGAAAATGGGATTAGGATTTCAGTTTTCCGGTTCGAGTCTGTTACTAATTTCGTGGCAAAGTCCCGATCTAAATAGTTATGGTCGAGCGTGGCGCATTGAACCGATGATCGGGTTTACGTCCTCGGACAATGAGGTAAATTCGAACGATTATTCCACTTCGATGTCCCTTACGCTCGGTCTGGGTGCATATCTGCATTGGCGAGTACGCTATCCATTCGACAATCTATATTTTACCGCTGGCCCACGCGTAACTGTAACCGGCTATCGATCGACGTATGAGTATACTTACGATACGATTAAACATAGCTCCCAGTACTTGAGTACAAGCCTTGCTTTAATTGCTGGACCGGAGTATGCACTTGACAGCAAGGAGCATTTTTCTATCGCCGGGTTTATTTCATACGCTGCCACGATTCGTGGTCGTGCTAAATATGAGCCTGCGACGACGACTTCCGCATGGAATTTTAGTACCGCAACATCAACTGGTATTGTGCTTAGATATTACTTTATGTAATAATGTACCTAAAATGAGTTCGAACAACTCACGGATTAGCGTCCGCGAATCCACGATCAATTCATAACTTCCCTTGTCTTCCGAGCGCGCATTTTTCCCGGTAATGGAGGAGTTTGGCTTCTTCTCGCACATCTACGAGAAGCTGCCGCCAGATTTTACAGCCATTTTCGAGATCGCGCGTATCCTGGAAGATAACACGAACGAGCTCTCACAGAAATTAGAAAAGGTATTCCGGTTGCCGGTACCGGCCAATACGAGGAGGCTTGATAAAGCAGAAGACTTCCACCGCTATTCCCCTGCCGGCGATCGATATGCCGCCGATCTCATTACCAGCTATCTCGATGTCTCGCGAATTTATCCGAGCCAGTTTCTTCTTCCGGAGGAAGTATTTTTACAGCGGCTTGCTTTGCGCGAGCTTTGGATGCCCGTCGCCCGTTCGGGCGTTATCCTCCCTATCGACGACTCGGAAGAAGGATTCGCCTTCGACAGCCGCAAGCAAAAAGTGTATGTGCTCTTCGATACGTCCCGCTCGATGGCGTCTCACCATCGCATCCATCTTGCCAAAGCGATCCTTTACCTTTTCCTGAAGCGCAACAAGGTCGATCTTGGCCATATCAGCCTTCGTACGTTCGACGACCATTTAGGCGAACTTCATACGGCGGTCGACCAGGCGAGCTACGAAGCGCTTATGCGATTCGTACTTCGAATTAATCATCTTGGCGAAGGGACGATCCTGCAACGTGCTATTTTTCAGGCCTTGGATGACATCCATGAAATGGAACATCTGTCGGGCGCCGAAATTCTCATCATCACGGATGGCGCTGTCTCCCTCGATCTCGAACACATTCGCGCGAGAATGGATGAGAATATTCAAATTCACACGGTAAAGATCGGCCATGTGGAGGTGATCCCCAATGAAGCACAGCTCGCGGACATGGTCTCCCGAGGACAGATAAAAGACCGGCTATTACTCGATCTACAAAGCCAGAAGAACGACATCGAACACCAATTGCGTGTAACCGAAGGTGCTACGCGGCGGCATATGCTCGAACAAATGCTTGCCGGAGTACGAGCACAGATCGCTCAGCGCAAAATTCCGTTCGGGCATGAGCTTGAACAACTTTCATCCGTCTACATAAACGTTGACGACATCGTCGAGAAAGAGCGCTTTCGAGCTGACCCGGAAACGATCAGCGATCTGGAGGCCCTCGCCGCTGCGCTCGAAGAAGAAGCAAAAGAATTTTTGACTCCCGAAGTAACAAAAAAGTTAGCGGTGTTGCACGACCATATTCAATTCCTTCAACGGTTCGAGACGGATGAACATCTTTCGAACCGGCTAAAGGCAATGGACGATCACCTCCGCCGACTCCTGGGGCAATTCCTGGGTAAGCCGGAAGAACCGGGAGAAGGAATGCCTGTTACCGGTTCACAGCCATCGCAGCTTCCTATGTCGGATGAAGATGTGCGCGATCTGCGATTCCTTTTGGAAGCCGATCTTTCGATCAGCCGTAGTTGGGCCATGCTACTACGTTGGTTATGGCAACGAGCAAAAATACTTGGCCAAAGAATCACCCGAAGGTCAATATAAATCGGCTCTTTCGGCCAATTTTAGTTCGAAGTAGGAATTCTTTCACTTAGGGAATTCCCGCACTGATTTTCTGTTTTCCGATTTTGTTGATAAAATTGAACTCAAACCGGCGCTGGAAGTCGTGAATTTGAGTTATACCAAAGCCAGAAACCTGACCAGAGACACTGGCAGTAGTCCATCCATTTCTGTTCGAGCCGCATCCATGAAATTCATCGCGCAAATTAAGCCGCTTCAAGAGACGCTTGCACGCGTTATCGCCGTTATTCCGAGTAAGTCCACGTTACCTCAGCTCGAGACGGTGCTCGTCGAGCTAAAGGGTGATGCACTTACTTTTACCGGTACGGACCTTGAGATCACGGTCACGGCATCACTGGAAGTAAGTGGCGTAAAGGACGGCACTGCGAATATACCGGCAAAGCTCTTTTATGAGATCGTACGAGCGCTGCCAGAAGGTGAGCTTACATTTACGCTCGATAAAACAACGCGACGCGCGCTCTTGCAAACGAGCCAGGGTAACTACCAACTCTCGGTCGATGAAACGGCGCAGTTGCCGAACGCTGCCAGCGAGTTCAAGCCGGAGGGTTCGATCAATGTGGATGCTTCGACGCTGAAGCGGCTCATCGCAAAAACCGTCTTCGCGGTCTCTACAGACGATCTTCGCCCGAGCATGATGGGCGTGCTGTTCCAGTTCTCTCCGGATGGTACTCGCGCCGTAGCGACAGATGGACATCGCCTGGTCCGGTTTACAAATGTTACGCTTAAGACTGATTCCGAACTGGATATTATCGTGCCGGCTAAGGCCTTGAGCTTAGTCTCCAAGTCTTTCGAAGATTCTGATAACATTGCACTTAGCTTCTCGCCAACGCACGTGCAATTCCACTCCGGCCCGACGACCATTTTATCGCGTCTCATCGACGAGCGGTATCCGAACTACGAGGCTGTCATTCCGCGTGAGAATGACAAGCACCTGATCATTTCGAAGGATGCAATGCTCCGTTCGGTAAAGCGCGTCTCCATCTTTGCCAATGCGAATACGAAGCAATTGAAATTTCAGTTAGCGAAAGACCAGATGTCGATCCTCGCTGAGAATTTCGACGCCGGCAATGAAGCACGGGAACATATTCCATGCGACTATGGCAATGACGATCTCATGATCGGCTTTAATGGCCGCTTTATCGAAGACGCTCTTGCGCACCTCGATACCGACGAGATCTCCTTCAAGTTTTCAACACCGACACGCGCAGCCATCATCGAGCCGGCAAGCACGAATGAAGAAGATCTGCTCATGCTCGTAATGCCGGTCCGGCTGAACGGATAACATGAATGAATTTGCCCAGCCCGTTTTTGTAAGCGATCGCCGGGCAACCGACGAAGAGCACCTTCGTCTCCTTTCGATCTTTCATTTTGTTGGCGCGGGCCTTGCCCTCTTAATGCTCCCTATGCTCGCGTTTGAGTATAGGTTAATTCGTGTAATCTTTGAACGAGCAGAAGTATGGCGCAGTGGGCCCAATGGATTACCGCCGGAGTTCTTCGATTTTTTTCAAGTTTTCGTAGTACTCTTTTCGATCTATTACGTAGTCCAGGCCGCGCTTAATATTGTATCCGGTATTTTTTTGAGGCAGAAAAAGCATCGGATATTTTCAATAGTTGTCGCGGCTGTCAATTGCTTACATTTACCATTGGGTACTGCGCTCGGCGTATTCACTATCGTTGTTCTTTCGCGTGATTCTGTAACAGAGTTATATCGCGAAGCCCAATTTTCATAGCCGTACCGGGCTGTGCTAGCACACTCTCTTCACCTTCAGAACTTCCGCAATCATAGCGATACCAGCGTGTCTGGTCTTGCGCCTAAGATCAATGTTTTCGTTGGCCAGAACGGAGCAGGCAAAACCTCTATTCTCGAAGCGCTTTCACTTGCTACACTGACTAAAAGCTTTACCACTCATTCGGATAGCGTTCTCATAAAGAAAGAGGAGCAATCTCTTTCGGTCGATGCTCGCTTTCAAACCGATCTTGGCGTGCCGCATAATGTCAAGATAGAAATTACGCTTGGGCCACCGATCCGCAAAAGCATCTTTGCCAATAGCGAACGCATTCGCTCGGCGGCGGACCTCGTTGGGATCGCGCCCGTTGTTATTCTCACGCCGGATGAGAAAGTTATTACGGGTGGTGGACCATCGGAGCGGCGACGTTTCCTTAATATGGTGCTCTCGCAAGCCAGCCGAGCATACCTGGAAGATGAGCTCGAATATCGCCGGGCATTAAAGCAGCGAAATGCGATCCTTTCAAGGCAGCAAGGGCGCTCGCTATCTTATATTCAACCCTTAATAGCCCCCTGGACCGAACTCGTCCGAAAGCATGGCGCCCGCATTATGCGGCGGCGAGCCAGCTTTACCGAGGAATTCCGGCCACGGCTTCTTGCGTGGTATTCAAAGCTTTCACAAAGCCGAGAAGAACCGTCGCTTCAGTATTTACCTATGGGACTCGAATCCGTCGCCACGGATTATGAGGCGTTGCTTGCCTCGGAGGCTTCAAAATGTGAGACGGACGAGATTCGCCGTGGAACAACACTCTTTGGTCCGCACCGCGATGAACTTTTATTATTTGTAAATCCGACGCAGGAAGCCCGGCTTTACGCGTCACAAGGCCAGCATAAAACGCTACTCGTTGCAATGAAGCTTGCGGAATTCGAATATCTTCGCGATGCGGCGAGCGAGACGCCTATTCTCCTTCTCGATGATGTCTTTAGCGAGCTCGATGACGATCGCGCTCACCAACTGCTCGATCTTGCTGCTTCCGAAGAGTTAGGTCAAACCTTTATCACGTCGACCGAGCGCTCTCGATTCGAAAAAAAATTGGATTTCTCGTCCGGCGATCATGCATTTTTCGAAGTCTCGAGCGGAACCGTTGCCCCTATTTTACGAGGAGCGTAAGTAGTATAGTATCTTTGCACGAAAGCAATGGCGCATCCGATTTCACTCGAAAAGGTTATTCCCGATACTCTGAAAGAATTCGGCCTCGATAAGAAGGCACGAAGCTATTCGGTCATAACCGCATGGCCTAAAATAGTTGGGGAAAAGATTGCAAAAGCTACTCATCCCGAAAAGCTTGATAAGGGGGTGCTGACCGTTAAGGTTAAGAACCAGGTCTGGCGCTACGAACTGCAAATGCAGAAGCCCGGCATAATGGAAAAGATCGCACAGGAATTTGGTGAAGGGATGGTGCGCGATATACAATGGAAGTGATCCCGTCCTTTAAATAGATTTAAAACGAAAAGAGGATAGCTAAAAAGCTATCCTCTTTTTTTGCTTAAAGCCTAATTCCTACCGAACGAAGATCACCTGCCGTGATGCGCTGCGCTCTCCAATGAACGCCGTTACATAGTAAACGCCATTCGGAAGCGCAAGAGACTGTGCATCGAAAGAGAAATTCTCCGTTGCACCAGCACCCACCTTACGCACATCCGAAGTGTAGACCGTACGGCCTAACGCATCGTGGACCACGATCCCGATCGCGCCATCCTGCGGAGCAACGAGTGCGATCGATGTACGAGCCGTGAACGGGTTCGGTTGAACCGTCATGTTAGCAGCAAGCACCGGATCCTCGGCAACACTGCCACCACCACCCTGCTGTACTTTGGCTGTACCGCTCAAGCTGATAGAGAGCGTCTGGTTCGCCATGTGCGAATAGATCTTGAGCGTTGCGCTGCGCGAGCCCGCGGCCCCGACGGGTGCAAACTTCAGGTTGATCGTTGCAGAACTACTATGCTGGACGGTAACCGGAAATTCGCCAACGATGGAAAACTCGCTGGCATTGGCTCCCGAAATAACAGCCGAGTCGAGGATGCCACCTGCAAAGCTGGACGCATCAGTGATCGTTACAGATGACGAAGCGGTCTTTCCAGTATCAGTCGCAGCAAAAGTCAAGGACGAGGTTGAAGCATTAAAGCTCGGGGTATGTGGAATTGTATCTAACGAAGGCACAAACACTGGTTGTATCTCCTGGGCGTTCGAATCATTATAGATAAGCTGTGCCTGACCGCTGCCATTGAAATCGTAAGAATAGATGGCGGACTTCACATTCCTCTGCGAATGAGGATAAGTGGCGGTGCTGTCAAACGGGTAGCCATGTGTCGTAAAGAGAGCATATCTGCCATCTCTCGTTACCATAATGTCTCCGCTCTGGCCATTATTGTGGAATTGTGAGTTGGCGTCCTGGTAAGAGCCCGCCTTTCCACCTGCGAAAAATGTTGCATTTGCGTCGGGTATTACGTGCCTAGACAGTAAATTACTGCTCGATGTTAGTGCACCAATCGAGTTGTATCGGGCGGAATAAAATTGAATCGAGCCATCTCGTGGTTTACTTACATTTGCAATAGCAAGATCGACGTTACCTCCATCCTGATGAGGAATAAGAGTCAGGCCGAACAAGCTATCGATAAAGTACATATCCGTCGCGAGACCTTTTACCTGCCCTGTAATGTCGAGACATGAGAATAATGGTGTTACATTTTGTGGATTCCAGCGCGTGATCATAAACCGGCCACTTTGCGAGGGATCGTTCATACCGTCAAAGGAGAAGACCAGCATTGTATGACTGCTGGTGTCAAGAGTAACATTGGACGTGATCCATCCACCTTGGGGCGGGCGGCCATTGCCGGCAATTTCCGTCGTTACTACAGCGCTATCGACCGAGGTCCCACCTACCACTTTGCCATGGTAGAACACTAAGCGTTCGTTTCCTTCCGAACTGCTCTGTGGTGTCGCCCACCATTCGCTGCCATCCGGTGATAAAACTCCAACCGGATGAAAACCACCGGCGCCATTTGGTGCTGGCACCAAGAACCACGGCATTGCCAACGTCTGTGTATTGACCGGCGGATCGGCCGTTATGGTGGCAAGAGTAAGAGGCCACGGTAACCGGAAAATACCAATGAACGAGACATGCTGCTGGTTAAGCGGATTGACGAAATAGAGCGCGCCGCCCAGCACGATGTGGTCCTGGTTCGGAGTCATCCCAATAACTGCGAGATGCCGAATGGAATCGATCTGAAACGATCCTTGTGTTGCGGAGGTAATGAGGCTCACCAGATCGTACGAGTCGACGGATGCACCCGGCCGCTTAATATATAGGATGCTCCGATCGGCCTTTACAAAGGCGACTGCATTGGAGCTAACGATGTCAAGTTTGTCACCGGGTAAGCCCTGGGCTTGTGCCGAGTAGCAAAATGCAATGGAAAGAAGGGTTACAAAGAACGCCGTAAGCAACTGTTTCATATCTCTTTTAATAAAGTACGAGACGTTTACGCACCGAACTTCCAGACCTCGGGACATCCGGTGAGCCTTAAAGTTACAAAAAAAATAGGATACTCGGGCGAAATTCGTGGATTCGTTACGCCGAAAGCAACCCGCTCAATTGGACCAAATCCTCATGGATCGGCTTCATTCGCGTAAAACTCTCTTTTAACGGCGTCGTGCAGAGGCTTCCCCGCTGTTCGCCGACCATGACCGAAGAGGAGCCAGCAAGCAGTTCATCGACCGCAAACGCACCCAACCGGCTTGCAAGAATTCGATCCCGGGCGGTGGGGCTACCACCACGCTGAATGTGGCCGAGGATCGTTATGCGATAATCCATGCCGTTCATCTGCTTCACCTTCTCCGCGATTTCGAGGGCGCTGGTGCCAGGGGTTTCTCCTTCGGCCACAATAATAATATTCGAGCGCTTCGTCGCGCGCTGACGCTCGAAGAGTTTGAGGACGACATCGAGCCGGGTTTCGCGTTCGGGAATGGCAATGTATTCGGCACCGGTCGCTAAGCCCACGTCGAGAGCGATAAATCCGGTGGCTCTCCCCATCACTTCGATATAGAACGTACGTTCCAATGCTTCCGCGGTATCGCGTATCTTATCGATATTGTAGATCGCCGTATTGACTGCGGTGTCATAGCCAATGGTCCAATCGGTGCCATAGAGATCGTTATCGATCGTTGATGGCACGCCGATCACCGGAATATTATGCTCTTGTGATAAAAGCTCGGCCCCTTGGAAAGTACCGTTACCGCCGATGACCACCAGCGCATCGACATCATTCGCCGCGATGGCTTCAGCCGCACGCTTGCGTCCCGCCGGAGTTCGGAATTCCTTTGCGCGGTCCGTTTTGAGGATCGTGCCACCACGCTGGATAATATTCGAAACACTTTGGGCATCGAGCTCAACGAAGTCCCCGGCCATGAGTCCGGAATATCCGTGATAAATACCCATCACACGAAGGCCGCGCTGCAACCCAGCACGGACAATGCTACGAATCGATGAATTCATCCCCGGGGCATCACCGCCACTCGTGAGGACACCAATACTACTTATTTTCAACGCTGTTGAGAAGAAGCTGAACTACTACCGAGAACCATTAAAGCCATACCACTTACCGACCTCTGGTGCACTCACTTTCATTTCCGGGAAATTCTCGAGAATGAGTTCACCAAATGCCGACATCGCTTTTTCATCGCCATGGGTGAGGACCACATGACGAGGCTTCAGACGTCTAACAATTTCCAAGAGCTCTTCGCGCCGAGCATGAGCACTAAATCTAAACCGCTCGATACGACTGCGGACCGGTACATCCCGCTTCATCGAGCCGAACCGTATGCGAGTCCCTTGCTGAGCATGGGAAACGATATATCCGGGCGTTCGTGGATCGGTATATCCGACGAAGCAGATCGTAAAATGCGAATGCCGCAGCCAACGCTGAGCGAGGAAGTAACTGGCCGTGCCCTCCTGCATCATACCGCTCGCCGCTAACACAATGCTCGGTTCGCGAAAGAACTTGCCACCGAACAAAAATTCTCGTCGAGGTAATTCAGCCTGTTCGATATCGGATGTTTTATCTACATCATTTGTGCGTGAACGGCTCGTTAAGAACTTATCGTACACCTCGTTAATGCGACGTCCCATGCCACCAGTATAAATCGGTACGGACGGTAGTTTACCGGCTTTCACCGCATCCCCGATCATCGTCAGCATTTCCTGCAACTTGCCGAGCGCGAAAACAGGTATAAGTACCGAGCCTTCATTTTTCAGCGTCTCGTTGATCGTCTCGATCAGGCGCTCTAATTCTTTCTCGCGAGAATGAGTAAGATAGGCGTCCACTACGCCATTCGTTGATTCTGTAACCAGTACATCGATAGGGCCTTCCGGAAGTTGCGCCCCTGTTACCAATCGTTGCGCGTGAAGAGAAGTATCGCCGGTGTGAAAGATCTTTTGGCCGTCCGCTTCTATATAGATACCCGCCGCTCCGAGGATGTGGCCGCTCGGATAATAACTGATCCTGACGTTACCACCAGCCACCGTTTCGGACGTTCCGAGGTCCAGTGGTCGCATTCGCTCGATCGTCTCGGGCAACGCTGTCATTGCATAATTCGGCAATGCGTCCAGAACCTCCTGCGAGTGCTGCTTTGGCAACAAGCTTGCAGAATTCTGAAGCATGATCTTGCTTAGCTCGATCGTCTCGCTCGTGGCGTAAATCGGAACATTCGGATACGATTGACGCACGAATGGAACAGCACCTAAGTGATCGGTATGAGCGTGAGTGACGAGGAAATGATCGACCGGGCTCCCCTGCAAAGCAGCGATCGCGGGGAATGCAGCCCATCCCGTTTTTTCCGGATGCAGACCGGCATCGATCAGGATACCCTGACCGTCAACGGAATAATAAAAGCTATTAGCCCCGATCTCGCGCCCGCCACCGAGCGCCATGAATTTAAAGTCTGACAAATCGACCTAAGATCTTATGATGTAACCACGGCGCTAAGAGGGCTTTTTGCACATCGCTATTGTGCTGCTACCTCAACCGCCGATAGTATGCTTTTGAAGGATCGTTCACGGTAATCGTTGTAACAACAGTACCATGAAAGCGAACAGTTCGGAACAACACCGCAAGCTCACTAAAGAGAAACGGCAATACTCCTTAGATTGTCTTACCATCGCGCATTATTGTATGCGATGAGCCTCACCGAATTTCGGACCGATTCTTCTCCCACCTCTGCAGCGGCCGGCAAGGACCGGCGGATGAAACGCGTCCTCTTCTTTATTATGCTCGCTGCACAGTTGATTGCCTACATTGTGCTAACCGAGAGCCGATACGAAGGACAGGGACTCACGACCGTATATTTTCGACTTACTACGATGAGCGATCTTATCTCGCTCTTCTATCTATTCCTTGTTATCGGCCTTATCATAGCCGCTATCGTTCATCCGGAGCGGATCGGACGCACTCGGTCGATCAGTATCGTCGTTCTTTCTGCTATTTTGCTGTGGCTGGACTTTGGAATTCGGCGAACACCCGCGGAAGATTTTACTCCGGAAGCAGCCGTACTGATCCTGCTTGCAATGTTCGCAGTGTTGGCCACTCTCCTGACTCGTTCTAAAAGTACGCTGCTCCCCTACCAGCGATTTATAAAGATCGTACTGAACACAGCAGCGATCCTTACCTTCTCTATCTTACTGGCTTTTATATACGCCTTTTTTTATCCGACCTACTCCCGAGTCGAGGAGATCGCGGACTTTAATCCGGATGCCGGAGTGGTCCTCGGAGCCGCAGTATGGCGCGGTCACGGGCTTGGAGATCGTCCAAGCCCGGCGCTCCGCGAGCGCATCGAACTGGGATACGATCTTTTAACCAAACACGCCATCCCACGAATTGTGGTAACAGGAGCAAGCGCACCCGGCGAATTGGCAGAAGCAGAAGTTGCAAAACAGGACCTCATGCGCCGTGGTGTCGATGAATCACAGATCGTCGAAGAGTCTGCCTCACATACGACGCTCGAACAAGTACGCTATATACGGGACGAACTCTATTCCCACCAAAAATGGACGCGATTTGTGATCATCTCCGACCAGTATCATATAGCTCGGGTGATCGAAATGTGCCGGTTTAATGGTTTGATCGCTATAGGGAGTCCTTCCAGAATACACCAACCCTTCCTCGATCTTCTTTATTATCGTCTTAGAGAAAGCGTCGCCCTACTCGAATATTGGCTTCTCGGTCGATAATAAGCGTAGATAACGCGCTGATTTATCCACATTCTAAAATTTATCATTAATATTTGTAACATCGGGCTACCTGAAGTGTTATTGTCATAGCAGACTCAGATGAGGCTTCGAGCAGTCCGTCAATCAGGCCCCAGAGTATAGGGACCTGGATTTCTCTCTCTGATCGCACCTCATTATTGCCCCTTATTCTTTGCTGGTTATTAGCTGGTCCGTCGGTCAATTACCTCGGTCTATTAGCCGACTCTTAGTTCACAATAAAACGCAACACCCCCATGAAAACACAGATACGGTTTCTTGTTTTTTTACTATGCGTAGCGGGACTCTCCCTCGCGGGAGCACGACCCAGCTTGGCAAGCACCACGAGCACAGTCTATTCGGAAGACTTCAGCGGCGGCAGCATTCCCGATGGTTGGGATAATAGCACTTACAGTTGGAATTATAGCGCTTCCGGTAATGGCGATTACAATGGATCGCTCGTCTGTGATATGTACGATTATTACTTCGGCGGGGATCCTATCGTATCGCCAACGATCGATGCGAGCCGTTGGAGTAATTCCTCGGACGAAGCCTATCTTGACTTCGACTTCTTTTGGGAGTACAACGATTACGCCGCTATGTTCGGCGACGATAATTTCCAGGTACTGGTCACAAATTCGAGTGGTTCACAGCAGGTCCTCAGTCTCTCGACAAGCACTGCTTATACCTATAATGACGCGGATGGTAGTTACTCGGTTCTTTTTGATCCATTGACCTCGAGCGATAACTGGGCCCATTATCACATTGCGATCCCGGCCGCATTCCGCACGTCGGATCTTCGAATCCAGTTTCAGGGAAACCCCAATTGGGGTGCAAGTAACCCAGCGATCGATAATGTAGTGATCTCTGGTACACACTTTAATTCGCTCGGTGTAACACCGGCTACCTCTATCAATTTCGGCAGTGTTTCGATAGAGGATACAGAATATAGAACGGTCATTCTTTCAAATCCGAATCCCGTTGCGATCACTATTTCCAATGTGAATGTGGTAGGCTCGGCATTCGGACTTGCCTATGCCGCAACGACGATCGCTCCTGGCACACAAGCCAATCCGACACTCGATTCGATCGTCGTAATGTTCACACCCACGGTGGGCGGCTCCCAGGCGGGTACGCTGACCTTCAATACCGATGCCGATAATCCTGCGAACGTCTCACTTACGCTGCAAGGCACCGGTATTGCACCGAACTTAGCCGTTGGTTCGCAAACTCTATTTAATAAGTCCCATATTAAGCTGGGTCAATCTGTCACGCAAAGTGTAACAGTAAGCAATAGCGGCCCTGCCCACCTGATCATTCTTCCATCCACTCACCTTGCGGGCGATTATCCCAGTGAGTACAGCCTCGTTCGTGTGCCGTCGGAACGGCTATCGAATGGCGATATGGATTCGATAACGGTCGTCTACCATCCAACGCTCGAAGGAATGCACAGCGCATTGCTATACATCGAAAGTAACGGTGGTGAACAGATCGTACAGCTTCGCGGGGTTGGAATTTTACCGCATATTTCGGTAACGCCATCCAGCTTCGATTTCCCTGCCACTCCGATCGGTAATCAGGTCTCCCAGAATTTTACAGTCTCGAATCCCGGTACCGATACGCTGGTTCTCGTTCGCAATTATTTTGCAAGCGCCGACTATGATTTCTCGTATACGGGACTTTCGACTCGACAAAAACTGGCTCCGGGCCAGAGCGCACAGTTTACCGTTACTTTCGCTCCGCTCGACCGTGGAACGCGGCTTGCGACGGTCCGTCTGACGACTAATATTCCGCCGACATTTAGCGATCCTTCGATCGATACATCGAGCGTGGATGTCTATGTAACAGGCGTTGGAATTCCGGTCGGCATTCTTACCGCGAATTTCCCGCAACCGGATTCTGCCATCGTCGGCATAAGCGATACGCGCACCGGTTCGTTAACGAATAACGGCTCCGAAAGCCTGACGATCAATTCGCTTATTCCTGTTTCCGGAAACACCTCTGACTTTTCGATCAGTGGGCAGACCTTCCCGCTTACCATTGCTGCGAACTCCACGGTGCCTATCACCGTCAGCTTTACGCCGTCAGCGCGTGGCGTGCGTACGATGGGCGTGCAGGCAAACGTTACGACCAATGATATTACGGAGAATATTCCGTTCAGCATTAGTGATGTTGGCTTGCAGGTTTGTGCGAATGCTTCGCAGGATGTTCTCTTTAATGCGAACAAGATCCTGGCCGGAACGACCGATACCGAGATAGTTACGATCACGAATTGCGGCGATGTAGCTACTACCTACAATGCAGCGATTACCGGTGTAACCGGGCCGTACACAGTTACTCCCGCAATTAGCCCGGTTGTTATGCCTGGCGGGAATACAACGTTCAAGGTCGTATTTGCACCGACGGATTTCTCTCAATCGATCGCTTCTCTTACTGTTAGCGGTGGTACCGGTGTAACGCCGATGGTCGTCAACTTGATGGGCTCTGGTGAAGGCGTTGCTGCTGCCGCAAACGGCGCCGCTGGAACTGTTGCCGTTGGCAAGACAAAAACATTCACTGTTACAGTGACCAATAACGGCAATATGGATTGGACGCCGGGTGCTGCCAGCATTACCGGCACCAATGCCAATGATTTCGTCGTAGCAACTCAGGTCACTCCTTCTACGATCTCTGCCGGAAACTCGGGTACGCTTACGATCAATTTCACGCCAACTATTGCTGCAAGCGAAACGGCAACACTTACTTTCCCGAGTGCTTCGCCCTCTCCAATGCCTGCGTTCAACTTCACATTAAATGGAGTTGGTGCAAACAGCGGAGTCTCGGAAGTAACAACCGAGGAAGGATTTAGTCTGAAGCAAAATTATCCAAATCCGGCAAACAATGCGACAACGATCTCATTCTCACTTCCGTATGACGCAAGTGTGCATGTGTCGATCGCCGATCAAAAGGGCACAATGCTGAAGATGATCGCTAACGGCCGATTCGGTGCTGGCGACCATGACTTGACGTTTGACGTAAATTCGTTATCGAGCGGCAGTTATTACTGCATTTTCGAATCTAACGGAATTCGTCTTATTCGTGAACTAGAGGTCGTGAAATAAAGACCCAAACCCAAACTACGGAGACCCCTTTCACTATGTGGAAGGGGTCTTTGCTTGCTATAAGCAAACTATTCCGTTGCCGTTTTTTTCGCCAGAATACTTGCTTTTGCCCTAAAAATCTCGTATTTTAGCCATTGTAGAGATGAGTTGCACCTCGGGTGTCTCGTCATTACGCTCATATTCTTACTAAGGGGACTTTGGCTCTTCGTTCGGAATCTGAGTCCCGACCAATGTTCAGATCAGCTTACAAACGACTCTTGACATATAGGAGGCACAAGAATGAACCGTTATAAAGAACTACAGGACTTGCTCGCGTCTTTCGAAAAGGACTTTGAGAAGTTCTATGAGAAAGGCAACAAGTCTGCCGGTACCCGTCTTCGCAAGGCTATGAACGAGCTAAAGCGTAAGGCGCAGGAAATCCGCAAGGAAGTCCAGGAGATCAAGGCCACCGAGCCCAGCACACCCGCCGCGTAAGGATCGTTCGCGATCTGCAAGGTTTCGGTCTGGGGATAGCGTTATCCCCAGACCTTTTGTGTTCCTACTCGTTTTCGCCTCTTCTTCAAACTGTCTGGCCAGGACAGGTATCCTTTTTTATGTCCATGAAAATTCTGCTATTATTTATTGTGCTTACTAGCTTTTCCTCTGCTCTCGCTCAGCGATTACATTATCCAATAACAAAACGCGGTAACCAGCTCGATAACTACTTTGGCACACAGGTCGCCGATCCCTATCGATGGCTCGAGAATGTAGATTCAGCAGATGTACACACATGGGTAGAAGAGCAGAATAAGGTCACGCAGTCCTACCTCGATCAGATTCCGTATCGCGAGAAATTACGCGCCCGGTTCGAGCAATTGTTCAATTATCCGCGCATCAGCGCTCCGAACAAGGTTGGAGAATATTATTTCTTCTCCAGGAACGAGGGACTTCAAAATCAGCCAATTGTTTACCGGCAACACGGCTTACATGCAACACCAGAAGTTTTTCTCGATCCGAATACTCTCTCCAGTGATGGCACTGCTTCGCTGGGATCAATGGATTTTTCGAATGACGATCGCTATTTGGCCTACAGCATTCACAAGTCCGGTTCAGACTGGCAGGAGATCTTTGTAAAAGAAGTCTCCACGGGCAAGCAACTTACGGATCATATTGAATGGGTCCGTTATAGCTCGGCCTCATGGTATAAAGATGGCTTTTTCTACGGACGTTACGATGCTCCAACCTCCGGCCAATACACAGCAAGCAGCGATTTCCAAAAAATTTATTATCACAAACTGGGTACGCCACAATCCGCCGATTCCCTTATTTTTGAAGACCGTAACAACCCTAAGCGCACATTCTCTGTGAGCGTTACGGAAGACGAAAAATATCTTATCCTCTATATTAACGAAGGTGGAAAAATTGGCAGCCTCATTTCCTGGAAACATGCGGACGGTTCTGATAAAGAGTTTAAGCCTCTCATCTCGGAATTCGGACATAATGCCGGTGTGATCGATAACCTCGGAGACAAGTTTTTGCTGATGACCGATGAAGACGCCCCGACAAACCGCCTCGTCCTCGTCGATCCTGCAACGCCTGATAGATCGAACTATCATGATATTATTCCTGCAAAGGAGGAAAAACTCGAAGACGTCAGCTTTGTAGGTGGCAAATTGATCGCTTCTTACTTGAAGGATGCTTCCAGCCACACGTATATTTTTAATGCGGCAGGCAAGCTCGAGCAGGAAATTAGTCTTCCCGGGCTTGGGAGTGTTAGCGGTTTTGTGGGTAAACGGAAAGACTCGGTCGTATTCTATACGTTTTCGAGTTTTGCCATACCGCCGACGATCTATCAATATAACCTCAAAACCAATGAGTCGGTCGTGTTTCATAAGACCGAGGTCCCATTCAACGTTAACGATTTCGTTACCGAACAAGTCTTTTATACGAGTAAGGATGGTACCCGAGTACCAATGTTTCTCGTACATAAAAAAGGCCTCGAACGCAATGGTAAAAACCCCACCAAGCTCTATGCTTATGGCGGGTTCAATATTAGCTTAACTCCTCATTTTAGTGCTGCACTGATAGCGTTTCTCGAACAAGGTGGAATTTTTGCCGAACCAAGCCTTCGCGGCGGTGGTGAATACGGCAAAGCCTGGCATGAAGCCGGTATGAAGCTTCACAAGCAAAATGTTTTCGATGATTTTATTGCGGCAGCCGAATATCTCTTTAAGGAGAAGTACACGTCGCCTGATAAGTTGGCCATCCAGGGCGGATCGAACGGCGGACTGCTCGTCGGCGCGGTGATGTGTCAGCGGCCCGACCTATGCAAAGTTGCGCTGCCCGAAGTTGGCGTGATGGACATGTTGCGCTATCATAAGTTTACGATCGGTTGGGGCTGGGCTTCTGAATACGGCACCAGTGATGATTCAACCGATTTTAAAAATCTTTATCACTATTCGCCGCTGCACAATTTGAAGCCCGGTGTTTCCTATCCTGCAACGCTCGTTTCGACCGCCGATCACGATGACCGCGTCGTGCCGGGACACTCCTTCAAGTTCATCGCTACGCTGCAGCACGTTCAGGCCGGCACGAATCCAACGCTGATCTCGATCGAAACGAAGGCCGGACATGGTGGAGGAAAACCGCTATCGAAAGTCATTGCGGAATTTGCCGACTCTCTGGCATTTACGTTCTACAATCTGGGTGTGCAGATCGAATAGACTACCACAACAACCACTCTGGCAGGTCCAGATCGTCATCGAGGCCTAGCTCCAGGCCTTCTTTCCCGATCCCGAAAATATCGCGCTTCTGTCGAATGGCTTCCGTCGTTCGCGGCGTTGAATGGCAGCAGCTCCCGACCATTACAGCACCGGCTTTCATCCATGCTACCGCGCACTTAGCCATTTGCTCGTTATTATAAGCGCGCAAATTCCAGGTGCCATCTGGTAATTTCTCCGACGTATTAGGATAGCATCCAAACCAAAGTCCCGCCTTCTTTGCAGCTTTCGAGAATAACGGCAGTGCATCGTACATGGTCGTCACTGGCGCACAATTAAGCGCTACAAGATGCGCGCCTCCCTCTTTAAAACGCTGAACGGCATAATCGAGTGGTGTCCCATCGAGCATGGTCTCGCCATCCTTAGGTACGACCGATATCCACACATACTTCTCGCTCTCTTCTTTAGCAGCCTGAAGCGCGCAGATCGCCTCATGGAACGTGCTCATCGTCTCGATAAGAATAATATCCACTCGAGCTTCATCGAGCCAGCGCGCCATAATGCGGTGCTCTTCGATCAAGGCGGGATCGTTCTTCGGGGCCAATTTCGGAGTGAAGCAGTCCTCGACGGGCGCTATTGAACCTGCGACACGGATCAGCGGATTTCTTTCTCTTCTCGCTTTACGTGCAATTCGAACAGCTTTTTTTGTGAGCGCTTCCGCATCGAGACCAGTATCTTTGAGTGCGCGAGGATTAGTGCGAAACGTGTTGGCTGTCAGTATATCAGCTCCTTCGCGGGCATATTGCCGATGGATCTTAAAGATCAGATCGGGATTGGTAACAATACCGCGAGCGGTCCAACTTTTACCCGACGTATTGACACCTCGTCCCTCGAGCTCGGTGCCGAGCGCGCCATCGAGGACCAAAGGGCGAACGCGAAAAGCATTATCGAGATCGCGTGTCATGGCTGTTTCGCTGCTCCATTAAGAGATTCAGACATATCTGGCTGCCGGGAAGATTTTAAGGTACCCATCCGTGAACGAAGAAGTTTATGTGCGCCAGCTTCCCATAAGAACGTTTCAAATATACGTCCTGCAAATTGCTCTGCAAAATCCATGCGCTCGGGATGCCACTGCACCGCAAGAAAAAATGGCTTCCCGGTGGCATCGGCCCATTCAAGCGCTTCGATCGTACCATCACTTTCAGCACGGGCGCTGGCAGTGAGGCCATCCCCTACTCGCTCAACGCCCTGATGATGCGCGCTATTAACTTCGCCTTGCCCTTCCCCGAGGATCCGTCGGAGATAACTTCCCGGCTCTACTTTTACCTGATGACGAGAATCGTAACCATCGAGCTTTCTATGACTGGCACCTCCGAATGATTCTATATCGGTGATCAACGTACCTCCGCGATGGACATTCAAGAGTTGAAGTCCGCGGCAAATGCCAAGAATGGGAAGGCCGTTTTCCTCAGCGTTGTTAGCGAGCTTGAATTCCAGTTGATCGCGTTCATCGTTAATGTCGCCGCATAAGTGTTCTTCGGATTGCTTGCCGTAACGAGCCGGATGAACGTCATCGCCACCCGTAAAAACAACAGCATCAACTTCAGCGACATTGCCTCCACGAGATAGATCGATCAATTCAACCTCATACCCCAGCACCTCCGCAGCTTTTATGACCGCTTTTCGGTAAAACTCGAACTTCGGATTATCGGAAGGTGCATAGGAGAGACCAATAGTAAGCTTCATAGAATTTGATCGATGGCGTTGTAAAAACCTTCCTCCCCACTCAAGAATTCAAGCTCGTGCAGAAGGATATATACTGGAATCTCAGAATGGTGAAAATACCTTCGCGATTTTACTGCATCTTTTAACGTCGTAACGATCATCTCGACATTATGACGCTGAGCGTCCGAAATTATGCTATTTACTAACGCCTGCGAGTATTCGGCATGATCGCCCAGGTCACGGACTACAAGATTCGCACCTAACTCGTCGAGCATTCGGTGAAAGCGCTTTGGCGATGCAATAGAGCTTAATGCCAGAATCTTCTTGCCATTCAAGCTTTTTAACGCAAGCGCTTCACGGCCTTGCAATGGCATTAAGCTGGCTGCTTTGCTGTGCGTTTGCGCTGTGACCGATTGCCTGAATTCCGCAGGGAGCGCCTGTTTACCGTTCGTCTCAATAACGATGTCAGCTGCATTCGCCGCACTCAGCGGTTCTCTCGATCGGCCAAATGGAATGACAGGAGAAATACTGCGTGATGCATCGACGAGTAATATATTCAGATCACGCTTTAAGCGCAAATGTTGATAGCCGTCATCCAGAACGATCACATCCGCTCCAAGTGCTTTCGCTTCCCTGGCACCATGCCACCGATCTTCATCCACAATGACGATCGCATTCGGCAAACGTTCGGCAAACATTTGCGCTTCATCGCCGCTTTGTTCGACCGATGCCAGAATTTGCATTCCATCGCGAACCAACACATAGCCTTTCGATCGTCGTCTATATCCTCGCGAAACGATCGCGACTTTTTTGCCGTGCATTCGCTCGAGGTAATCGGCGATAAGCATTACCATCGGCGATTTACCCGTGCCACCCACCGTAAGATTACCTATACTGATAACCGGCACACCGGGATGAAACGACTTCAGCCATCCATGCTGGTACATCATGCGCCGTAATCGCATAAGATATGCATAGGGATTGATGTAGTCAATTATCGGCATCAGGTATCGAACTGGGAGGAAAGCGCGTCAAGCCACGACCGCTGAAGTTCTGGTTCGGCCGGGAGCGCACTAATGTCAACTTTCGTAACTTGAATTGTTACTCGGCTAAATGGCATCGGCACTTCAAAGCGGTCCCAGCTTTTTAGCTCTTTGAACGAGCCATACGTTATGGAGAGCATATAGAGCGGCAGGTCAAGCTCGCAGGCAGCGATAAACGCGCCTCGCTTGAACGAATGACGTGGACCGCGAGGACCATCGGGAGTAATGACTAACGAATCAGCATTACCCGATCGTATCAGTGCCATCGCTTCTTCGAGGGCCTCCATTCCTTTTTTTCCGCTCGACCCTCTCGCTAACTTATAGCCCCATCGTGCAAGTACAGCAGATAAAAAACGACCATCCTTGCTTTTACTTACCAGGGCAACAGGATGTCTCCTTCTTACGGAGTACCAACCTCCAAACATCTTTCCATGCCAAAACATAAGGATCGCATTAGCAGGCAGTGCATCCCCCTGCCACCGAAAACGAAGCGTCCCGGCAAGCAAGGTGGCGAAGAACGGAAGCAATCGTTCGATCATGAGGCTAATAGCACCTCCGCAACCTTTCGTGAAGGCCCATCCCCGGATGAACGCAGGGTAGTAGCAAGCCCTTCCAGAGACTGCTTGAACGCTGGGTAATTCGTTAAAATACTCTCAAGCTCAGAAGTGATCTTTTCCTGAGTAACATCGCCTTGCAATAATTCAGGGTATTGCTTGTGGCCGATCACAATATTCGCCAAACCAATGTATGGCAGTTTCACAAGCCGCTTTCCTATCGCGAAGGAAACGGGGTGCGTTCGGTAGCAGATAACTCCTGGCAATCCGAGCAGTGCTGCTTCGAGTGTCGTTGTACCGCTTTTGAGGATCCCGAGCTTTGCGTGCCACATGAGTTCGTGTGTTGCCGCAGCATCGCGAATTCGTGTAAGTGGCGCTCGAAGATATTCGTCGTAATGTGATCGATCGATCGAGCCCGATTCAACCAGAATTGCCTGCATAGTATGCTTCTCGGCAAATGCATGGGCAGTTTCCGACATTACCGGTAATAGCCGCCTCACCTCTTCGGTACGGCTACCGGAGAATACTAACAGCCATTCTTTGCTCGCATCAAGGCTATGCTGTAGGGCAAAATTAGTACGGTCCTGATACCTCGTCTTTTCCTCGTCGATCCGTTCCACGAGCGGATGGCCAACGAAGTGAACGTTCTTCATTCCGGCATCACGATAGAGCTTTTCCTCGAATGGAAAGATCACGAGCATTTCATCCACAACTTCTTTTAAATCGTGAATGCGCGAAGCATGCCATGCCCATACCTGCGGGCTTACATAATAAACGACCCGAATACCGCGCTTCTTCGCTTCCCTGGCGAGGCGAATATTGAACCCCGGATAATCGACCAGAAGAAGCGCACTGGGCTTACGCGAATCCAACAGCGCGGTCATTTCGCGAAAGACACGCTTAAAGAAGCTGAAGCGACGCGCCACTTCGACAAAGCCGACCACCGACATTTCGCGGACGCTATAGAAGCATTTCGCGCCTTCAGCAACACACTCATCGCCACCAATTCCAAAAAAGGAAATCGGTTCGTTTCTTTCGATCGCTAATTCTTTAGCCGCTCGAACAGCACGCGCGGCGATACGGTCGCCGGAAGCTTCGCCGGCGATCAGCATAATAGTGTGCTCTTTCGTCACGATGCTAATCGTTTTGCGCGTTCGAGAACAGGACGTAAATAGTGGCCCGTATAGCTGCGTTCGATCTTGGTAAGCGCTTCGGGTGTCCCTTCCCCGACTAATTCACCTCCACCATCGCCCGCTTCCGGCCCGAGGTCGATCACCCAATCGGCCGCTTTGATCACATCGAGATTATGCTCGATCGCAATGACAGAGTGCCCGCGATCGACCAACGCATTTAGTGCCTTTAACAGCTTAGCGATGTCATCGAAATGAAGTCCGGTCGTTGGTTCATCGAAGATAAAGAGCGTGCGCTCTTCGGTCTGATCGGCGAGATGTGATGCAAGCTTTACACGTTGCGCTTCGCCGCCTGAGAGGGTGGTTGCGGGCTGGCCTAATCGAATATAGCCTAAGCCGACATCATCCAGTACCTGTAATCTCGCTTTTATACGGTCGTGCTCGGAGAAGAATGATAGTGCTTCGCTAACCGTCATGCTGAGCACGTCGACGATATTCTTGCCGTTAAGCGTCGCATCGAGCACTTCTTGCTTATAGCGCTTTCCGCCGCACGTATCGCATTCGAGATACATATCAGCAAGGAATTGCATCTCGACCGTTACATATCCTTCGCCCTGGCAGGTTTCGCAGCGGCCTCCGGGAATATTAAAGGAAAAGTAGCCCGGCGCCCAGCCGCGCTGCTTTGCATACACGGTTCGGCTAAATGCTTCGCGGATCTGATCGAAGACCTTTACGTACGTTGCTGGGTTCGAACGCGGTGTGCGGCCGATCGGCGATTGGTCCACAAGCTCGATGTGATTGACGAGGTCCTCTCCCTTTAATTCGCGATACGATCCTACCGGACCTACACTCTCGCCGCGTAATTTTTTTAGTCCGGAGTACAGGATCGAGTGTACCAGCGTCGATTTGCCCGAGCCGGATACACCGGTGACCGCTACAAACGACTCTAACGGGAATCTCACATCGATCGACTTAAGATTATTAGCCGTTGCACCTTTTACCGCGATGGCATAGCTAAGATCGACTCGACGCCGCTTCGCTGGTATTGGAATAGCGCGCTCACCCTGCAAATATTTACCGGTGATCGATCTCCCGTTTCGAATCTTTTCCAGTTCTGCCGGTGGTCCCTGATACATTAGCTCTCCACCCAGTTCACCAGCCAGCGGACCAAAATCAACTAATTCATCGGCCGAGCGTATCACTTCTTCATCATGCTCCACCACCACGACCGTATTTCCTAAGTCACGAACGCTCTTCAGAATTCTAAGAAGCTTGTCGGTATCGCGCGGATGAAGTCCGATGCTCGGCTCGTCCAGCACATAGAGTGCCCCGGTAAGCGCACTACCGAGTGAAGTGGCGAGGTTGATTCGCTGGGATTCGCCTCCTGATAATGTATTCGAAAGCCGATCGAGTGTTAAATAGCTCAGTCCAACTTCATCCAGATATCGGGTACGCTTTCGAAGTTCATCGATGATGCGAGCCGCGACCGTCATTTCATACTCCGTCAGCGAAAGGGACTCGAAGAAATTGCGAGCTTCCGCGATCGTCATGCAAACGACGTCGTGCAGCGTCTTGCCGGCAACACGAACATTCAATGCCGCAGGACGGAGACGAGAACCATGACACTTCGGGCACGTCGTGTAGCCACGGAATCGCGAGAGCATCACACGGTAATGTAGCTTGTAGGTCTTCTTCTCCAATTCTTCGAAGAAGCCATCGATGCCTTTAAATCCTTCAAAGCCTTCCCAAACGATCTTCCTTTCCCGCTCGGTAAGCGAAGAGTATGAAAGATCGACGTTAACGTCGGCCTTCCTGGCAATAAGTATCAACTCTCGCCAATACTCGCTGAACTTCGGTCCATTCCAGCAGACGATCGCGCCGGTGCGGATCGAGCGGCTCGGATCGGGAATTACGAGATCGGGATCGATACCCATCGCGCGGCCAAACCCCTGGCATTCGGGGCACGCGCCGAACGGATTGTTGAAGGAGAATAATCTCGGTTCGGGCTCTTCATAAGGCAGGCCGTCGGTTGCACACTCGAAATGCTCTGAGAACAATTCTTCCGCCGTCTCGCCGTTGCCATCTAAGTAAGCAATGATTGCTCGTCCGGCGCCTTCGTTGAAAGCCGCCTCGATGGAATCAGCAATACGCGATTGAAGCGCTTCATCATTCGATTTCCAGATGAGGCGGTCAACGAGGATCCTCACGTTTGAAGATTCCAGTTGCTTCGGGTTCTCTTCCGAAAGATCGAGTATACGCTCCTCGCCAGCCATTACGAGTCGCGAAAATCCTTGGGAGCGCAGGTTATTCCATTCCTCGTCCATCGTCCGCTTCTCGTGGCGATGCATCGGGAAAAGAATGTAGAATTTCTGGCTTTCCTTTGCACGCTCAGCAATCGCTTGAAGTACGGTTTGTGGAGTATCCTTTCGAACGAGCCGACCGCACCGCACGCAATAGGTGTGACCCACTCTCGCAAAGAGCAACCGGAGATAATCGTATATCTCGGTCGTCGTCCCGACGGTCGAACGCGGATTTCGAGTGAGTGTCTTCTGCTCGATGGCTACGGCCGGGCTGATACCGGTTATCGAGTCCACTTCCGGCTTCGGCATTCTTTCCAGGAACTGCCGAGCATAAACCGAAAGGCTCTCTACGTACCTACGCTGCCCTTCTGCATAGAGCGTGTCGAAGGCCATCGATGACTTGCCAGAACCGCTTACCCCGGTAAAGACGTGAAATTTATTTCGAGCAAGATCGAGTGAAATATTTTTCAGATTATGCAGACGAGCACCACGGACCGAAATGGGACGCTTCTGGGATGGCAAATTCGATCCCGGAGACGCTCCGTTGGGTTGAGGTGCGGCTAAAGATGGCGAATTTTTCGCTGTATCGCTGGTCTTCGGTTTATTTCGAGCTGGGGCTGACGGCACGTAATACTGGCTTATTATCTCTTCGGAAATATGCTGAACCTCGTAAAAATCATATCGTATCAACTTTAGTTTGCCTGAAAGTCCGTAACTTTGCACTCAGTGACTAAAGAGGAACGAACAGATTTTAAGGTTGGGCTCACCGTACTTGCCGGCATTACTCTCCTGCTGATCGGTATCGGGTGGGCTAAAGGATGGGGCTTTGGGGGCGAGGCTGAAACCCATAAAGCGGTATTCCTAAGTGCGGGCGGTCTGGAAAAAGGCGATCCGGTGACGGTGAACGGCGTTAAATTAGGGACCGTCGAAGGTATTGAGCTTCGTCAATCGAGCGTCGTCGTAACGATGGGGTTCTCGAAACACGTCGATCTTCGTCGGGATGCTTCCGCCTCCATTTCCATGCTCGAGCTCATGGGCGGAAAGAAAGTTGAGTTAACCCCCGGCAGTGCTTCAGAACCGCTACCTACGGGGACCATGATCCCTGGCAACAATAATGGCGACATTAGTACGCTCGTGGGAATGGTGACATCCCTTTCCGGCACACTGGCATCGATCACCGGTAAGACCGATACTTTATTTACGTCTTTAAACAGCGTCCTCGAAGGGGATGGATTTAAGACCAAGTTGAACCACACGTTGGACGTTGCCGATGGCGCTCTTCTGCGCCTGGATGGTACCGCAGGACGGGTCAATGCGTTGCTTACCCAGAATGGGCCAACGCTCTCACGAGCGCTTTCTCAGGCGGACTCCACGATGCGTCAACTTTCTTCGATCATTGCGGAGAACAGACCGGGGCTTCGAGTGTTTGTGGATTCCGGCTCGCGGGCTATCGCCGATGCTCGTCGTTCGCTGGGCCGATTAGACAGCCTACTTATAAACGCCGGGCGGGAGAACACATTCATGTACCGCCTCACCCGCGATACCAGCTTCGCGATGCGGCTCGATAGCGCGCTAACATCGCTTGGCAAACTGAGCGAGCAAATTCGCCTTCAGGGCATCGATGCGAACATCCGATTTTTCAATAGTTCAAAACCTGTAAAATAAGAATGAAGACGCACGAATTTCGAATGAAGTCATGGGTTACTACCTCACTGGTATCCCTCGCTCTCATCGCTATAATTGCCGGCTGCGGTAAGAAGGAAGAAGATATGTCGCCCGTCCAGCCCGGCGAAATGGTAACGTATAAGGACCTTGTCTATCGCTTCAGCTTCAAAGCTCCGAAGGCGTGGGCAGCCGAGTCGGTACCGGGTGAACATACCTTTTATTACTCGACCCCATCGACTGAAACCCGTTTTCAGAAATTTACCGAAGGTGATTACGGCGCTCGCATCGGCGTCGGTGCGATGGAGCATTCGACCAAAGAGAAAGTCGCGAATGACTTCAAGCAGAGCATGGATAACGTAACGTTTTCCAATCCGGAAAATACTACGCTGGGCGGATTGCCGGCCATTAAGATCAGCTACTCGATCCAGGGCGATGAAGACGGGTTGACAGGCTACAGAATCTTTGCCGATAAGGACTCGCTCGTTACCTACTTCGATGCAGCTACCTTTGGCCAGAACCGCATGAAGAAGTACGCGCAGATCTTCGATGCGGCGGAAAAATCAGTGCAGCCGGCGTTCGTACTTAAAGTAACAAACGGCAAGATCGACAGCGCTTCGCTCAATGCTATGATCGAGCAGATGAAGCCGTCGCAGACGTTCTCCACCTTCAACGGCAGCGGTTTTAGCATTCAATATCCCGATAATTTCCACGCATCGCCGATGGGTGGCGGCGTCGAGATAAAAGGCGAACGCGCCGATGCTATGGTCCGCGTGGATGCTAATACGGTTGATAAAGGCATCGACCTAAACAAATATGTGGACGAGAACGCCAAGAAAACGTATCACGGCGCGACAGCACAAAGTGCAACATTGGGCGGCCAACCGGCAAAAGTGATCAGCTACGGATCGGCCGGCGCGACCGCGCGTGCCTACTTCGTGATGTCCGGCCAGAAGGTCTATCGCATTACCGTGTCCTGGCCGAATGAGCTGGAAGGTGCGTTCCGACCGGCGCTCGAAAAATCGGTTCAGAGCTTCCGAGTTAAGTAATAATTGTCATCGTAATTTACACCCCTCTTCCGTTTGGAAGAGGGGCTTCTTTTTTATGAACCTCGACGAACTCCGCCAAACTATTGAAAAGCTGTTTCCGCTCACGACGGAAGAGATCAATTTGCACCGCGATTCTGCAGTAAGTGCAGTCCTTCGCCTACGACTGGCACTGAATAAGGCGGAGATCCGATCCGCTGAACCGGACTCCTCTGCTACGAGCGGCTGGCGAGTAAATGCGTGGATCAAGCAAGGTATTCTGCTGGGATTCAGACTTGGCCGGCTCGAAGAACTGAAAGCTCCGCAAGGATGGCATTTCTTCGATAAAGACACGGTGCCCTTACATGGCTTTTTCGTTGAGGATAACGTTCGCATCGTGCCGGGCGGAAGCACTGTACGCGATGGAGCCCATCTGGCGGCGGGTGTCATCATGATGCCGCCCTCCTACGTAAACATCGGCTCGTATGTTGGCTCCGGTACCCTTATCGATTCCCATGCGCTCGTGGGAAGCTGTGCACAGGTAGGTGAACGCGTTCATATCAGCGCCGCTGCACAGATCGGTGGCGTTCTCGAACCAGCGGGTGCGCTGCCGGTCATTATCGAAGATGATGTACTGCTCGGCGGCAATACCGGAGTTTACGAGGGATGTGTTATTAAGAAGCGAGCAGTATTGGCATCCGGTGTGGTCCTTACCGGCTCGACGCCGATCTACGATCTGGTGAACGGCAAAGTAATTTCTCGAGCAAATGAGAATGAGCCATTGATTGTCCCCGAGGGTGCGGTTATAGTAGCTGGCTCTCGCTTCGTAGGAAAGAAATCGGAGTTCGCCCGAGAGCAGGGACTCTCCCTCTACTCCCCGATCATTATTAAATATCGCGACGAAAAGACGGACGCTCGGACTGCACTCGAATCAGCCCTTAGGTAGCGTGATTTCGTAGCCGTAACCTTTAGGTTACGGCGAAACATACCACGTGATTTCGTAGCCGTGACCTTTAGGTCACGGCGAAACGCACCGACCGCCATGAACATGGTTTCAACAACATGGTACGCATCCGTCAACTCGCCGTGACATAAATGTCACGGCTACAATTAGGAAGGCATCGTGAAATTCACTGAATATTTCAAGTACCGACATGCGGCTCCCGATCGCGATTGGATCGAAGTTGAATGGATTCAGCGAGTTATGATGAATCCAGAATGGGAAACCATTCAATCGGACGGCCGAATTCGACGATGGGCCAGGATTTCCGAGGCAAACAATAAATGGCTTAGGGTTGTTATCCTGCCTGATGGAGAGACCGTACATAATGCCTTTTTCGATCGGTCATTCCGCAAGCCAGATTGACCCATATCTCCTCTAAGCGATGAAAGTCACATACTTTCAAGACACCGACACGTTGCTTGTAGAATTCGCATCAGCGGATGCTGAAAGCACGCGCGATCTTGATGAGAACACCCTTGCGGAGTACGACCATCAGGGAAATCTTATCTCCATTACGATGGAACACGCATCCTCCCGCGCTGACCTACGCTCCTTCAGCTATTCCAATCCTTTAGCAGCAAATAACGGGAGATAGTAGATTCCGTGATTTCGTAGCCGTGATTCGTAGCCGTGACCTTCAGGTCACGGCGAAACGCACCGCCGGCCATGGACATGGTTTCAATAACATGGTGCACATCCTCAATTCGCCGTAACATAAATGTTACGGCTACAGACGCATCCTCAATTCGCCGTGACCTAAAGGTCACGGCTACGATTCTTTATACAGTCGCTTCGGTAATTCGATCGCGACATAATGGAAAATGACCGAGTGCACGCTTTCGGAGGTGCACATATCATTGAGCGGGACGTGGACCGTCGTCGAGGCGATCTGCTTGAGTTTGCCGCCTGCAAAACCGGTGACCCCTACGGTGTGAAGACCGTTCGCATTGGCCCACTCGATCGCGGAGATCACATTCGGGCTATTACCCGAGCCCGAGATCGCAACGACAATATCGCCGGGACGAGCATAGGTCCGCAATTGCTGCTCGAAGATCGTCGCGTAGCCTTCATCATTACCATACGCGGTCATGAGCGCGACGTTATCGGTCAGCGATAATGCCCGTAGGCGCTTCGGCTGGTCCATCGAGCGGAGCGTACCTTTCGCCAGGTCATTGGCAAAATGCGACGCATTGGCCGCGCTGCCACCGTTTCCGATGACGAACACGGTACGGTCGTTCTCATAGGCATCGACCAGCAGATCGAGAAATTGACCGATCTCGGTCGTATTAAGCGAAGTTAGCGACTGATTGAAATAACTAAGGTATTCCTGAAAGGTCATCTTGAATATCGTGGGCGGCAATGTGGGGATCGTACTGGTTCGCCTAACTCATCTTCGATGCAATTGAGTTCATTCCGCTTTAGGGCAAAACAGATGGCATCCCGGGGGGCGGACATGGCAAACTGAACGCTGCATCTTCCGCGACAAACCCAGCAAACACCTATTGCAAATTCGAATAGGACCTACGAAATGAGGCTGTCTCGATCGGAGGCGTCTTTGTATTGGCGGCAACTACTCCATACCTACTCTAATAATTGTGCGAACTCCGAAATTTGCCGACCGGTTTATATAATGTTCCTCAAGGGTGAGCGATCATCCAACTCTTCGACCCTGAAGGTGATTTCATTCAATGTATCCCGCACACTTGTGCGAAAGCAATAAGTAGCGCTTGACTGGCCGAGCATGAATATTCACGAAGGACAAACAATCTTGCACACTGAAGGGGTGTCGGCGCTTTATAGGGAAAGAATGGCAAGCAAAGAGGTCGCGAGTGTTGAAAACAGCCTTCGACTTAACATTTTATATAAGCTTGTCGATAGAAATTATTTCATGCTGCAAAAGGCAATCGAAGACTTCACCAACCCTCAGAGATTTCTGGAATTTCACACAAATCAGCAAAAAGTTTGGGGACTGGCTTTTAGAGAAAATATTGTATTATTGATTTTCAATTACTTAGCTGCTGTCAAAACTTTAGCTGATCACACAAGGAACCTATATCGTGAGCATGGGTCAACGTTGATGCCGGATTACGAGCGACGAAAGGATGAGCTGGCGAAAGATGAATTGATACGATTCATGCATGATCTTCGAGATTACTTTGTGCATTATCGACCGCCTGAATTAAATACTAATTATATTTTTAACCCTGACGGTCTGATTATCCAGGTGCAACTCATTCCAAAAAAGCTTCTTGAGGGCTACGCCTGGAAGGCATCTGCGCGGAGCTTTCTACAGAAGCAAAATCAACCCTTGAACGTGAAAGACATCTTCACCGAGTATCAGGCTAAGATCGAGGGCTTTCACACATGGTTTCAGGAAGAGCAGAGACGCATCCTAGCAAGAGAATGGACGGTCTTTGGGGATTTCAATTCTCGTCTGAAAACGGAATGTGCGGAACGGTGCCTAAAAGTAGTCGAGGAGTTAGCTGAGTCAGCCGAAGCATTTACTTTCTTGCATTATGAATCGGTACTTGCTTCAGCAACGCCACATCACTTTTGGGCGAGTATAATCGAGCACCAATCGGCGGAAAACCGATTACAGGCGACGATTGATGCGCTAATCGAACTAGGTTGCGATGAAACTAGAATTCGTAATGCTTATTGCGAAATTGAGAAGAAGCTCAGATATGTTCAGCGTTTACAAGGCAATCAGCAACCCGAGCCAAGCGCCCAGGAAACCGTGTAGGTTGGCGGCACGACGAAAGCGGAATTGAGATTCACCCTATCTTAACGATTGACGTAAAATGAATTGTAAACTTTGTGGAAAAGAAGCCGAGGGTGGCGAGATTAGCGGGAGAGAGGCCTACGGCATGAAGTGCCGAACATGCGGACAGTACGTCATCACGCCAGAAGCATATCACAGCGAATTAAAAGTTGCTGGCTATCTTTTAAGCGCAGCGACTCGCCTCGCATGGGACAACGGCCGAAGGATAGAAATACAGACTGAGGGGCAGGAGCAAATCGCAAGTATGGTTCGAAGGCCATCGAACTTGTTCGAAGCCATTGATAACGTCATTAGAACCCTTTATGACGGCCTTGAGCGGATGGATCAGCGGTTCGTTCTTGATGAAGAAATACTATACCCCATCTGGGTCGCTTGTGATCCGAACGAGTTGGGGTATTGGCTGAATAAGGCGGCGGAGTTGGGCTACCTCGAACTGGAGGGAGGGAGTGGCTATGTTGAACAGTTCTTGCCAACACTTAGCGGTTGGGCCAGAGCAGTACATTTGCGGGAAACAACGCCGCTCGGAAACCAAGCGTTTGTGGCGATGTGGTTTGATGATAGTATGGATGATGTTTGGGCGAACGGTATTAAGCCTGCACTCGAAAGAGCAGGATATAGCCCCATGATGCTAAAGGCTGCTCAGCACAATGATAATATCAATGATAAAATCATGGCTGAAATACGACGCAGCTCCTTGGTCGTAGCTGATTTCACAGGTCAGCGAGGTGGTTGCTATTTCGAGGCGGGCTTTGCACTCGGTCTTGGAATACCAGTGGTTTGGTGTTGCAAGATCGAGGAAAAAGAAAAGCTCCATTTTGATACAAAAGCTTATAGCCACATTTTCTACTCTAACCCGGCTAATTTAAAAGAGCTACTCTATGACCGCGTACAAGCAACTGTCCCATTAAAGAAACAGCCTCCTCAAAGTACTACATAATGCGCACAATTCCGACGATTAATCCGTCTTAATGTGGCTTGGTCCTAAGTCGGTAGGGACGTACCTCCGGTACGTCCAGCGTGGGGAATGCCGAAATGCTGTCACGTGCTCAATCATAACGCTCCTTGCGATTTACAAATCCTGCTGCCCGCCAATTCATCTTGTTGACTGACGTTATCTAATCCCCACAGTGGACGCGCCGAAGGCACGTCCCTACCGCTCCTCCACCCTCGTCTGCTGCTTCCCCTCCACGAGATCAAACAGCCGTTCGAGGACGGCCCCAGATGGTGTTCGGGGCCTTGCCTTCGCTCGCTGGGATGTGCTGGCCATGTCCGAACACTGGTTCTGCTTGCTGTGAATCGAGGGACATTTTCGTAATTTTGCAGAGGTTTTCAAACTCGGTCCTCTATGCAAAACCAATCTACCCATGCCGTAGCGCTTCGCGAGGAGGTCATTGCCTCTCACATTTACTTCATTCGAGGAGAGCGCGTCATTTTAGACGCCGATCTCGCACGATAATACGGCGTTTCAACTCGGGTCCTGAAACAATCTGTTCGGCGGCATTTGCGGCGCTTCCCATAGGACTTTATGTTCGAGTTGACTGTGGAGGAGTCTCACCGTTTAAGATCACAATCTGTGACCTTAAAGCGCGGGGGCATTCGAAATACCTTCCCTTTGCCTTCACAGAGCAAGGTATCGCCATGCTCTCCGGAATTCTCAACAGCAAGCAGGCTATCGATGTCAATATCGCGATCATGCGAACGTTCGTCCAAATGCGAACGTGGCTAACGGCCCATCGTGAACTGGCTCGCAAACTGGAGGAGCTGGAAAGAAAGTACGATAAGAACTTCCAAGTTGTATTCGACGCGATCAAAAAGATGATCGCTGCCGACGAGCGGCCACGCCGTCCCATAGGATTTCGGCCACCAGCATAACATAGATGGCTAGCGAATCCAGTGGGATTTTTGTCCTATAGAATATCATTTAGTTGAAACAAAAATATACTTATTGCGTACATTAGATTGGGTCTGGTTGCCCCTCAGACACGAAAAAAAAGCAACCAAGCGGTCCCGATCCTACCAGGCAAACACGCCTCTGTCCGTACAGGCATCTAGAGATTAGACTTCGTGCGTGATCCCTACCACATTGAAGATAGATCGTCGCTTCCCCATCGTTCGTTGAAAGTTGAGTAGGTTCTGCCGTATGTACGTACGCCAGAATCTAGGGATTTATTAGCGCAGCGGAATCCGGGGCTCGAGCACCATCCCTCAGGTGCCCTCGAGCTGGAGCAACTCCTGTGGAAGATGCGACCGATCCGCCAGGACTTCGAGGAGCGGGCCGTGTCCGGCAAAGCTGACGACGCTAACGGAGCTCACCGGGCATCCGAGCCGGTACCGAAACCGCCCGACATCGATGCCCAACAGGGCGCAGAGTACGATGCGAATGGTGGCCTTGTGAGAGACGACGAGGACCTTGCCTTCGTGGCAATCATCGCGGATTTCCTGAACGACTTCGAGCGCGCGCGTGGAAACGGAAATTGCGGATTCGCCTTCGGTCGGAGGATACCACGCCGGGTCGGCCGTCCAGCGAAGATAGTCGTCGTGGAATAACCGGTCGACCTCATCCACGGTCCGCGCTTCCCATTTGCCGTAGCCAATCTCGGTCAGGCCGTCACGAACGATCGGCTGTTGGTTTAAGCGGGATGCGATCGTGTTGGCGGTGATCCGAGTGCGCTCGAGCGGACTCGAGTAGATCGCGCGCCATTGGGTATCTCGATAAAATTCCGCGAAGGCCTCGCCCATTGCGCGGCCCTGCGGAGTGAGCTGAGCGTCCGTGGCAGAGCCGCAAAATTTGTTGTCGCGACTGAATTCGGTTTGACCGTGACGAAGAAAGTAAATTTCGAGCATTTACCAACGGTACCGCCGTTGATTGAAAATGATCGTGGCCCCGAAATTATCGAGCATGATCGGCATCCGGCGATATTCTGAAAGAGCTTCGCGCACCTTGGCCTGATGTTCCGGTTTGACGTAGAGGAGCAAGAAGCCGCCGCCGCCTGCACCGGCGACTTTTCCGCCCACGGCACCGGCAGCGCGAGCGCGTTTGTACATGTCGTCGATCTGCGGTGTGGTAATTCCGGATGCGAGATTTTTCTTCAGTGTCCAGTTCTCATCCAGAATTTCCCCGATCGTATCGAACTTGCGCGAGCGGATTGCGTCTTCGATCTTCTTGCCAAGTCCGTGGATCGCGAGCAAGTGCTTCCGATTGATGGTAGTTTTTTCCTGCTGCTCTGTGAGGATCGACGACGCCTGACGTGTAACATTGGTAAAGAAGAGCATGAAACGACCGCCGAGGTCGTGGCGCTCGCGTTCGTCGAGTTCGAGGCGTTCCGTTGTTACGCGCTCCGAACCATGAAAGGTGATGGTCGTAAGTCCTCCGTGAGCCGCAATGTACTGGTCCTGCTTGCCAATGGGTTTTTTGAGAATGTCGATCTCGATCATGCAGGCTTCTTCAGCGAGTTGATCGTGCGTGACCTGCCTGCCACGAAAGGTGTGCATGGCGTTTAGCAGACCGACGGTCAGGCTGCTGGAAGACCCCAGTCCGGAGCCTTCCGAAGGAATATCCGCGAACGTTGCTAATTCAAATCCATTGCGAAGACCGGTAACCAGTCCAGCCTCGCGAACCAGCTCGTGCTGGATCTCGGAGATATCGTCGACAATCTCTTTGCGGGCCGCATAATTGAGATAGATCTTCGAATCGAATCGCTCTTTGATAAGCACGTACATGTACTTATCGATGGCGGTCGAGACGACGAAACCATCGGAGTCTTTATAATAGGCTCGAAGATCGGTTCCTCCTCCACCGAGGCTGATCCGAAGCGGGGTCTGACTAATTAGCATCTATTGCGGGGTACGCTCGATTTCCAATCTGATCTTACGGGCGAATTCCGCCATCTCACTGTCCGGAATTTCCCGAAGTATTTTCGGATCGGGTAGCTCGCCATGGCCATCATCTTCGAAGCGTGGCACGAGATGAATGTGCGCATGCGGCACGCCGATGCCGCCGGTATCAGCGATAACCCAATCCGTCTTGAACACTGTTTGCAGCGCCTTTGCAACTCGGCGCGCCTTCATAAACATAAAGCCCAGGTCTGCTTTTTCCATGTCCCACACCCACCGGTAATGACGTTTCGGGATAAACTGGGTATGGCCGGGATTAAGCGGATAACGATCGAGAAAGCCGAGATACTCGGCGTCCTCATAAACGATCTCGTGCGGATTCGTGCCACGCACGATATCACAAAACACGCAGTTAGGCGAGGGCTCTGGCATATTCGTGTAAGAATAACAGGATTTGGAAGTAATTCCTTCCTGTCCTACGTCACAGTTAGAGTGCCAATTTTGTTGACCCCTATAAGCCGTGATGTCCCGTATGCCTTTCCAGACACAAAAGAGGCTGTCGATAATGCATCGGCATCCAGGCCTGTCTTAGCGATCGCTGTAGATGATAGCATCCGCACCGAAGATCTCCCTTGGTGTGGGTCCATAATATGACCGAACCGCTGAGCTTGATATACAACAAAGGATTCGTAGTTACCGCTGGTCGCGAGCGCTTCGTTCGAGATGGTGGCATGATAAATTAGTTTAGCGGTATCTTGTGGGTCTGGAATGGCAACATCCCATCCCCTTTTACCGCGCTCCTTACCGAGCGCAAACATGTCGCCGGAAATATCGATAAAAGCATCTTCGATACCGGCGTTATGTAACATGGCAACCATCTTATCGAGGGAATAACCAACTGCTATTCCACCAAGATCGAGTTTTGCTCCGGCGATGGTAAGACGAGCACTGGAATCACGTAACTCAATATGATCGCTGCCGATAAAGCGTAATGCATCTGCAACTTCTATATCAGAGGGAAGCTGAGAAAGCACATTGTTATCGTTTCGGAATCCCCATAACCGCATTAGTGGCTCGACGGTCGCTTCGAACGCACCGTCAGTAAGCGATGCATATTGTTTAGCTGCCACAAGGATCGCAACAGTATCAGCAGAACAGAAGAGAAATCCGCCCCCAGCGTTTGAATTCAATTTCGAGATCTCACTCGAAGGATTAAAAATGGTGAGAAGCGATTCGATCCGTTTTAACTCCTCGAAGCAAGCAGTAATGACTTCGTTGGCTGCTTCCTCGCCTCGAGCATATACACCAAGCCGAGCGGTAGTCCCCATGGCAAGGATCGTATGCTCATAATAACCGGCCTTACGTGCATGTTCGATCGCTCCAAGGCTTTTAGCTGCAGGAAGCATGACTACAATACCAGATGACTGAAACGCTCGCTTTAAAAAGAGCCTCCGATTCATTGCACACCTCCCACTTTCCGCGCCTGACGAACTTCTTTAAATAGCGCGACACATTGCCCAGCAAATGCAAGCGCCATCACTGTTCCAGAAAGACTAACGAGCCAGCTAAAAGCTGGATGAACGTATCGCATAAGCCATAGTCCTGCAAAGGTGACAATAATACCGATGAATGGCTCGATAATAACAAACTTTCGAAGACGTGTGGAAATGGAATCTGTCATCAATGTTAAGAACCCGGATAAAGCAAAGATAAAGGTCATCGTTAGAATATGCGTGTGAATAATATTCAGCATTTCTGCTAATGACTTCTGGTATTGTATCTCACCGGTTATGGTTTTAACTTCGGGCGTTACGGCTGCGGTGTTCGAAGAATCCTCCGCCTCTTCACTGGATAAAACCGCCTGTGATGTATCACTTTGAATAGTCTCGGTACCACGATAGCGCTCTTCTATACCTTTAGGTACGATTCGTGTCGTTTGATAGACATAAGCGAGCGCATGAGCGTAGCCAATGCCGAGCACTGTCATAATGAGAACAGCAAACAGGCGCGCTTCTTTGGGTAGATTGCGAAGGAGCGGCAGTGTTCGTGCTTCTCTCATAATTTGCCGGCCTTCCTAAGCTCGTCGAAGAGAACGGCTATTTTTTTTGCTCCATATGTGATCGCCTTGCTCGAGATCGTAGCGCCGGCAACGTTTTGTATATCATGGCCTACACGAAGCTGAGAGTTCGAGCTCTTTCCTCGAAATTGCTTGCGAAATGATTCATAGGCAACTTCACCACCATACGGCTCGCGATAAACAAGAACTTCTACATCCGCAATTTTGCCATCAGGATGAAACAACGTAATATAGGTAATGGGCTGAGCTTTGCCTCGAACGTCATCGACGATGCCGTAGCCGATTATCTTGCCGTCTTTCAACGCTTTATGCACAATGACTTTATCACCGACCTCTTCTTCCGAGCGCTTCTGGACCGCTGAACGCATTGGTGGATCAATGGGAAGAGTCTCCTTCGTCAGTACTGCTTGCTCGCCAAAAACTCTGTGCATTGCAGCGTCAGCCTTTTGCGCAATAGACTGCGCCTTGGCCAATACTGGAAAGCCTACCAAGAGGCAAACGATAATTAGTCTCTGCATTCGATTAATAAGCAAATCCGAGTCCTAAACTAAATTGACGATAATCAAGCTCTCCTTCGATTTTCGTGACCCGATAGTCGGCTTTCAAAATAATATTATCGAGGGGCTTAAATGCCAGGCCTGCAGTGATCGTATTTCGGTCAATGTCACGATCGGTGCTAAAATTGGCTTCGGTTGTGTCGCTTCGCGACGAAAATTCTATTCTTTCCACTCTCACGAACGGAAGCAATTCTGATTCCGCAGACGAAAATAATGGCATCACATTATAGGCGGCTTCAACATAACCTCCGCGAGCACCTGTTGGTACATGCGGAAAATCCGAGGCATCTCCCGTGTTGATAACACCTCCTTCGCCTCGAATATGGAGTGGCCCATGTTCATATCGTGCGTCCAGAACGCTCATGAAAAATGATCGTGATATATCGTGGGTATAACCAGGCTCAATATATGTGGATGCACCAATCCGCAACCCCGCAAACGGCAATACTTCGAGTTTCGCCGAGAGCGCGGGATGTGAAGCATCACTACCCGCCATGAAATCCGATGTTTCTTCTCCGGCAGACCCCTCCTGCTTCCCGCCATCAAGTCCTTCGGAGGTTATCTCTTGCGTCTTTAGACCTTCTGTTACATATAATTGATATTTCAGGCCTTCGCTGAGATCACCATACACACCGGTTCCGATCTCACGCCAGGTCGTCGGAATTACCTGCTCGTCGAACTGTGGTCGTTCCACACTATAGAACGTGTTCGGCTCGTGGGTTTGATTGATAATACCCATCGGAATAAGAAGCAATCCGGTCCGCCACCCAATATGTGAATTGGCGTGGTAATCTAAAAATGCTTGCTCGAGACCGATCTCTCCGCCCTCACCACGTTCGAGTTTAACGTGCTCGATCTCCGTCTCGGATTTCATTGCCCATTTATCGGAGAAATAATGATCGAGATAAATTACGAAACGCGGTATATCTAATCGAGGGACATCGCCTTCATTCGGAGCTTTGTATGTGATCTCTCCATACCCGCCGATATGGGTTTTATCAAGAAAGTTTTGAAGAGATGTAGATGGAATCGAATCTTCTGAGGATTGTGCACGAACCGTTTGCGAAGGTACAATAAAGACCAGGGTGCTATAAAGACTTAATCTTAATAACGGACGAAGAACAAGGATATACGATACTCTCATGTAATACTACATTAAACGTGTTGCGACTTTTAGGTTGTTCGAACGGCTTAGTCTACCCAATCAGCGACGAAAATATTGGTATTGTGCGGATGGGAGCCATTACGGTTCGAGCAGAAGATAAGATGCTTGCCGTCCTTCGTGAACATCGGAAAGCTGTTAAAGCCACCACCATAAGTAATACGCTCGAGACCGGTACCGTCCTTCTTGATCATAAAAAGATCGAAATTCCGTCCATTCGGATCGAGATAGTTGGACGAAAAAATAATATGCTGGCCATCGGGTGCAAAGAAGGGTGCAAAGCTGGCTCCGCCCAGATGTGTTACTTGTCGTTTGCGCGAACCATCCGCATTCATCACATAAATTTCAAGTGTATGAGGTTTGACAAGGCCTTGTTTCAAAAGCTCACGATACTCTTTTAACCCTTTACCCTTCGGACGTGAAGCACGATACACGATCTCTTTGCTATCAGGCGAATAAAATGCGCCTCCATCGTACCCTTCTTCATGCGTCAGCTGTTTAATACCAGTACCATTAAGGTTCATCGAAAACAGATCGATGTCTCCGGAACGGGTACTTGTAAATACAATGTGACGGCCATCTGGTGCGATCGTTGCTTCCGCATCGTAATATTCGGTATCCTTCATTAGTCGGGCCACCAGTGTGCCATTCGTATCCGAAAGATAGATGTCATATCCTTTATAGAGAGGCCACACATATCCGTTTGAAAAATCCGGTTGTGGTGGACAAGCGTCATACATTGCCATGGTAGACGCATACAAGACGACGCCATCGCCAGGATAAATGTAAGAACAGGTAGTCCGGCCCGTACCTGGAGAAATTCGTTTTACATAACTCCCATCGAATGGCATCCAATAGATCTGATCGCATGTATTCGGATTTTTACCATGCGCCTGAAATGAGATGTATTTATCATCAGGGCTTAAATAAGCCTCCGCATTCTCTCCTTCAAAGGTATATTGGCGAATATTCTTAAGATGTTTCTCGCCTGGATAATAGCACGAATCTGGTAATGGCTGTGGTCCACGAAATTGCTTCGCAGAGTCAATCATCGCATTATCCTGGATCGAAAATCGATACATCGGCGCAATATGGATCGTAGATAGCGACCATGTCGACGATTTTTTTGATGTGTCAGTAATGGGTGTAGGCGCCGTAGCCTGCCCGAATACCGAAAGTGGAAGAACGATCAAGATCAGAATTGCAAGAATTCGTGTCATGGGAGAATAATACTTCAAGAATCTATAAAACAGGCGCTTGTGTATACTGCCGGCTTGGCTTCGCGAACATCAGGGCTGAAATAATAATCACGACTCTTTCGAGTGCTGCTCTTTCACTGCTTTGAGCGGAAGCACTCCGCCGGAACCGGGAATGCCGGTTACACCCTGCTGTTGGACTGCATGGTTCCGTGTGGTTGCATTGGTACCAGCCGTGCGACATTCGAGGCAAATACCAAATATTTGAAAGGAGTGATACATCGGCGTAAAGCCGAACTGGGCACAGGCATCATCCTGTAATCGCTCGACGCGTGAATTTTCGAACTCCACGATCTTACCACATTTAGTACAGACCATGTGATCGTGGTGCGGACGATCGGTCGTTTTCTCATATTGAGCGTGTCCCTGAGAGAAACGGTATCGAGAAACGAGCCCGCATTCATGCAAGAGTGCCAAGGTCTTGTAGACTGTTGCGCGAGAGACTTTCGAACCGTTGTTCTTAAGATAAATGAAAAGATTGTCGGCATCGAAGTGATCGTCCCATGCAAGCACGGCGTCGAGAACGTCAAAGCGTTCGGGCGTAATACGATACTGCCCTTCCTGCAGGAATTTGCGGAAGTGTTCGTGCGGCCCCTGCTGCTCTCTTCGGAGGGCGGGCGGACGCTTTTTAGTTGTGGAGGAAGCGGAGGTCTTCATAATCCTTATTAAGACTGAGTCTTAATACATTCTTCGATTAGCTCTCGTTCCCCCGCTCAATTTGACCAATACGCATGGTCGTTATTGATCGTCCCAATGACTTTACCTGTAAATTCTTCACCCACGAACGGTGTGTTTTTGGACTTCGACCGAATGTCACTTTCCTCAAATCGCCATGTCTTATGGGGATCAAAGATCGTGAGATTAGCTCTTTCCTTCTCTTTTATTTGGACCGCCGGTAGTTTAAGAGCTTTGCGTGGGTTGATCGAACACTTCTCGATATATTGAGAGAGCGATAAATGTCCCGGTTTTACCAGATAAGTAAGACCAATTGGAATAGCAGTCTCAAGACCAATAATACCGAACGACGCGCTTACAATATCGGTCTCTTTTTCATGCATTGCATGCGGTGCATGATCGGTCGCAATGCAATCGATCGTGCCATCCTGCAAGCCTTCAATAATTGCATTAATGTCGTCTTCTGCGCGGAGTGGAGGGTTCATCTTCGCCATCGTACCATGCTTTTCGACGGCTTGGTCGGTCAACATAAAATGATGTGGTGTCACTTCGCAAGACACTGTTGCACCTCGACCTTTTGCTTCCCGCACCAATCGCACTGAACCCTTAGTACTCAAATGTGCTGCATGATAACGGACATTGCCTACATACTCCGCCAGCAGAATATCGCGGGCCACAATGATATCTTCGGCAACCGCCGGCCAACCAGGAATTCCAAGCTTTGTAGAAGTATGGCCTTCGTTCATCGCCGCGCCCGCCGTCATCGAGTGCTCTTCACAATGCTGAGTAACGAGTAGATCGAACATCTTTGCATATTCGAACACACGACGCATGACCTCGGCGCTACGAACGGCTCCGCCGTCATCTGAGATCATCTTTACTCCCGCATCTACCAATGCCGCCATTGGTGCAAGCTCTTCGCCTTTACGACCCTTCGTCATCGTCCCACAGATCACCAGATCGACTAAATGTCCTGCCGCTCGTTCTTTAATGTAGCTTACAACAAATGGATCGGAAATCGAAGGCTCGGTATTCGGCATGCAACAGATGCCGGTAAAACCGCCGGCAGCGGCCGCAGTTAGTCCGGTCGCGATCGTCTCTTTGTATTCCTGCCCAGGTTCACGCAGGTGAACGTGCATATCAAAAAAACCGGGAGCTACGACAGCGCCATTCAGATCGCAAACCTCTGCCGATGACTGAAGGGACTTACCAATCCGCGTAATAACCCCACCGAGTATCTCAACGTCCATTCCAGTTGCGTCGAGACCCAGCGAAGGATCGACAAGGTGAGCGTTCCGAAGCAGTAGATCCATCCGTAATTTTTAATTAGAAAATATCCATTCGAGCACAGCCATACGCACGGCGACACCACGCTTTACTTGCCGAAGCATAAACGAACGATCGTGTGAGGCGATCTCATGATCGAGTTCGATTCCAACGTTCACGGGTCCGGGATGCAGGATGATCGCTCGTGTCCGCGCGAGACGCTGAATTGTTAACCCATAACGTTCACGGTATTCTTCGATCGAAGGGAATAATCCACGCGATTGCCGTTCGAGTTGAATACGCAACGCAATGATAGCATCGCTTTCGGCGAGCACAGATTCGATATTATGGGAAACGGCGACACCGAAAACCTCTCCCACACTTGGGGGCAATAGCGTCTCCGGTCCAACAAGCGTAACGTGCACACCCAGTTTCTTTAAGAGCCACATATTCGAGCGGGCCACCCGAGAATGTGTTATATCCCCAACAATGGCGATGCGCTTACCTCGCAAATTTCCCAGGGCGGCGCGGAGCTCGGCAGCATCGAGTAAGGCTTGAGTAGGATGTTCGTGCGCTCCATCACCAGCGTTGATGACATGCACATGGGGCGGCAGATGCTTTGCAAGAAATGCCGGAACACCGGATGCGCTATGTCGCACAACAAAGGCATCGACCTTCATTGCCTCCAGTACATGAACCGTATCTAAAATAGATTCGCCCTTTGTAAGGCTACTTGCTGCCGGTGAAATAGTGACGGCATCACCTCCGAGCCGTCGCTCAGCCAATTCGAACGATGTTCGTGTGCGCGTTGAATTCTCAAAGAAGAGATTAACGATAGTCCGGCCTTCCAGCAGCTTTGACTTTTGAAAGGGACCGGTCGCTATTAAGCTCTTAAGATACTCATCACTACGGTCGAGAAGACCGATTATCGTTTCAGCAGGCAGGGCCTCGATCGTTAAAAGATCCCGGCGGTCGGAGGAGGAAAAGACTCTGCCGTTGGCCGAGGGCGGCTGGGGTTGAAGTCGTTTCCGGGCAGAGACGGTCACTGGTTCTTGTTCAGTCGCGCTTCCAAAGAATTTGCAGCCGTTGATAGTTCCATTTACTTCTTAATGCTGGATTCGCAACCAACCAAATTTCTGTCCTGTTGTCCAAAACCAGCCTACGAAATGGCTGATATAGGAGCGCATAACAGCGCTTTCATACCGTCAAAACATTGGCCAAGCGAACAAAGAAAGATACCTCTAAGAATGAAACACTGGTGGCGGACAACGGCATACCAGCGCGTGCCCTCGACCTTTCGAATAGTGAATCCATTGTGGTTCGCGGAGCGCGCGTCCACAATCTTCGAGGCCTGGATGTCGATATTCCTCGTGAGAAGCTGGTAGTAATTACCGGCATTTCCGGTTCGGGGAAGTCTTCGCTTGCGTTCGATACGATCTATGCCGAGGGCCAGCGGCGGTATGTCGAGTCCCTTTCGCCGTATGCCCGCCAGTTTCTCGACATGATGGAGCGCCCGGATGTCGATTACATTGAAGGGCTCTCCCCTGCTATTTCGATCGACCAAAAGACCATAGGCTCTACCCCTCGCTCGACCGTCGGCACGGTAACCGAGATCTATGATTTCATCCGACTCCTCTTTGCGAGGACTGGCACGCAGTATTGCGTCGATTGCAATCTACCGGTTACCAAACAGACGGTCGATCAGATCATTGATGCTTTGCTCAAGCACCCCGATGGTACAAAGATCACTATTTATGCTCCGTTGGTCCGTGGTCGCAAGGGCCAGTTCAAAGATGTCTTTCGTGACGTCTTACGGCAAGGATTTACCCGCGCTCGAATCGATCACGAGCTAAAGGATATTTTCGACGGTCTCGAGCTCGACCGCTATAAAGCACACACGATTGAGATCGTCATCGACCGGCTCGTGCTGCAGGACGCCGTTCGCGAACGTCTCACAGCTTCAGTGGAAACAGCGCTCAAAATGAGCAAAGGCACGATCAGTGCCGAGATCATTCCACCCGGCCAACCAGCCGAAGACGTACTCTTTAGTGAAAAATATAGTTGCCCGAATTGTGGTCGTTCCTATGAAGAGCCACAGCCAAACACTTTTTCTTTTAACTCTCCTGCGAACGCGTGCCCGGCCTGTCATGGGCTGGGCGAGAAAAAAGACTTCGTACTCGAGCTAATTATTCCTGACCCTTCCGTATCAGTTGCGGAGGGCGGTGTGATACCTCTTGGCAAGCAGCGCAAAAATTGGCTATGGGCGCAGGTGGAAGCGGTATTCCAACATTTTAAGTGCGACCTTTCAGCGCCCATAAAGTCTCTTCCGCCGAAAGTTTATGACATGCTACTGAACGGCTCCGGCAAGGAAAAGCTGGATGTCGTGTGGACTTCTGATAGTGGAAGAACATCGAAGTATAAAACCCGTTGGGCAGGCGTCATCGAAACGCTTCGATATTGGTATGGTGAATCTGGTTCTGAGGCACAGCGTGGTTGGGCCGAAGAGTTTATGGCTTCCAATGTCTGTCCTGTCTGCAATGGCGGAAGATTGAAGCCGGAAAACCTGGCCATTCGCGTCGCCGGCAAGAACGTTCAGGACATCGTCACAATGTCCTTGGGTAATACTATCGAGTATTTCCGTTCGCTCACATTCGATGGAATGAAGCAAACGATTGCCGAACCGATCTTGCGTGAGATCATCCCAAGAATTGATTTTCTGTTGCAGGTTGGTCTATCGTATTTATCGCTCGACCGCTCGGCACGCTCGCTTTCGGGCGGTGAATCACAGCGTATTCGCCTTGCGACACAGATCGGCACGCAACTCGTTGGCGTGCTCTATATATTAGACGAACCGAGCATTGGGCTACACCAGCGCGATAACCGCAGGCTTATTCACTCCCTCGAGCAGCTTCGAGACCTCGGCAATACAGTCGTCGTCGTAGAGCACGACCGTGAAATGATGGAGTCGGCAGATATCCTCGCTGATATTGGGCCTCGCGCTGGTGAATATGGAGGAAAGCTTGTTGCTTATGGTCCCCCATCGCTTTTTTATCGCGGGACGGTGGGGACTAACGGGTCAGACCAGTTCTTCATTGGAGCGGATTCACCTACTGCCCGGTATCTTTCGGGAAACGCTTCGCTCGAAATTCCTAAGGAGCGTCAAAAGTCTAAAAAGGGAAAAGAGATCGTCCTGGAAGGGGCAACCGGTAACAACCTCAAAAACATCACACTCACGATTCCGCTTGGTACGTTTACCTGCATCACGGGAGTATCGGGTTCGGGTAAATCGACGCTTATCAATGAGACGTTAGCGCCGATCCTGAATAGGCATTTTTATAGCTCGCATGTTGTCCCGCTTCCTCACAAGAAGATCGAGGGACTCGACCTTATCGATAAAGTTATTGAGATCGATCAATCGCCTATTGGCCGTACCCCGCGCTCTAATCCAGCAACCTATACCGGGCTGTTCACATACATTCGAGATTTCTTTGCTTCTTTACCAGAATCAAACATTCGCGGTTATAAGGTAGGCCGGTTCTCTTTCAACGTTAAGAGCGGACGCTGCGAAGCATGTGAAGGTGATGGCGTCAAAAAGATCGAGATGAATTTCCTGCCCGATGTGTACGTCACCTGCGATGTGTGTCGCGGTAAACGATATAATCGTGAGACGCTCGAAGTGCATTACAAGGGCAAGTCCATTGCCGATGTACTCGCAATGAGCGTTACAGAAGCGGAAGAATTTTTCTCGGAAATTCCACGCATTAAGCGAAAGCTGTCAACGCTTTCAGCCGTTGGGCTTGGATATATTCGTTTAGGACAGCAAGCACCGACACTCTCCGGCGGTGAAGCACAGCGCGTTAAACTAGCGACTGAACTTTCAAAAGTAGCGACTGGTAAAACACTCTACATTCTCGACGAACCAACGACCGGACTTCACTTCGAAGATATCAAGCAGCTTTTATCCGTGCTCCTCGAATTACGAGCACGAGGCAATACCGTAGTAGTTATTGAACATAACCTCGATGTAATAAAAATGGCTGACTGGGTCGTCGATCTTGGACCCGAAGGCGGCTCCGGCGGTGGACGTATTGTCGATCAAGGAACGCCGGAGGATCTTGCAAATCGATTCAGTAAGTCCGGAAGTCATACTGCTTTCTTTTTGCGAAAAGAATTGGGTTTACCTGTGGACTAGTTTATTAGGGAGCAATTATGAACTTCTCTCAAACCTACGACAATACCGTTCGAACTCTTGAAATAAAACTTGGTGATCTGGTCGATTCAGGTTCGGAATTCGATTTCGAACGCAAAGGCGATGTCCTCGATATTGAATTCGAGGATGGTGAGAAGATCGTGATCACACCGCAGTCGCCGCTCGAACAGCTATGGGTCTCGGCTAACTATGGCGGCCATCGCTTTAATTGGAGCGGCGATGCATGGTTAAATGAGAAGGATGGCGAGGACCTACACTCGTTTCTCTCAGCATTAATGTCGCGCAAACTTAACGACACGATCCAGGTATAACGCTCACGCTAACGATGTCAGTGCGTGCTGAATGCGTGTAACACACTCCTGCTTGCCAAGCACAGCAAGTAGTTCAAAGAGTCCCGGTCCCATACCTCGTCCCGTTACTGCCAGGCGAATCGGGTGAATAAGCTTTCCCGCACCCATACCATTCGCTTCCGCATATTCGCGAACAGCTGCCTCGATCGAGTCATGATTCCAGGTCTCGAGTGATTCTAATTTAGGAAGCAACGCACCGAGATGTTCTTTTGCCTGCGGGGTCCAGTGCTTCGACTTATATTTTTCATCCGCCGTTGTGAAGTCAGGCGTAATATAGAAGTAGCTTGCAAAATCAACGAAATCCCACAGCGTACGGACGCGCTCCTGCATGAGCTTGATGACAGAGCATACATACTCATCACTCGCAACAAAATTGCGTTTTTCCAGAAGCGGACGAACAAGCGGCAATAATTCTTCCGGAGTCATCTTGCGGATGTACTCGCCATTCATCCAATCGAGCTTTTCCCGGTTGAATACCGCACCGGCTTTATTTACTCGCTCGAGATCGAACTGGCGGATAAGCTCGTCCATCGAGAATATCTCTTCCGTCGCGCTTGGATTCCAGCCAAGCAAAGCAACGAAATTGATAAGGGCCTGCGGAAGATAGCCTTTGTCCCTATAATCTTCTACTGCCACATCGCCCTGCCGCTTCGAGAGTTTTGAACGATCCGCATTCAGTAGTAACGGCAGGTGTGCAAACTTCGGCGGCTCCCAGCCAAATGCCTGATAGAGCAAAACATGTTTTGGCGTCGAAGATAGCCATTCTTCACCGCGAATTACATGCGTCACTTGCATATAGTGATCGTCGACGATATTTGCAAGATGATAGGTCGGAAATCCATCGGACTTCAAAAGCACCTGATCGTCGATCGTGCGCGAATCGAATTCCACGTCATCGCGGATCATATCATGAAAGCGGACCATTTCACCAATGGGTACGCGCAGGCGAACAACATGCGGCTCTCCGGCAGCAACCCTGCTATCTACCTCTTCCTTGGAAAGATTACGGCAATGCCGATCGTACATAGGTGGAATGCCGGCAGCTTGCTGCGATTTGCGAACGGTATCTAATCGCTCGGGTGTGCAGAAACAGACATAGGCATGTCCGTTTGCAATGAGCTGGTTAGCGTGCTCGCGATATAATTCGGTGCGTTCGGATTGAACGTAGGGTCCGCACGCACCACCTTCGATCGGGCCTTCATCAAAGCCGATCCCGGCCCACTCCATGGTTCGAAGCAGATTCTCAACAGCGCCTTCAACATAGCGTGTGCGATCGGTATCTTCTATTCGGAGAATATTTACACCGCTATGACGCCGGGCAAAAAGGTAACAGTATAACGCGGTACGCAGCGAACCGACATGGACGTACCCAGTGGGAGAAGGAGCGAATCTTACACGAACCAAGATGATAACGAAGAATTAAGCATGAAGAATTAAGAGAGAAGAATTTCGGGAATATCAGATCTGGTTCTGAACCGAGTCTAACTCTTCATTCTTAATTCTTCATTGAAATGGGGTGAGCGATGGGCTTCGAACCCACGACCTCCAGGGCCACAACCTGGCGCTCTAACCAACTGAGCTACGCCCACCATAAAAACCAGAACCTGGATTACACGGATTCAGAAGGATTTTCTGGATTAATACATGATTAGAAAAATCCATCTAATCCTTAAAAATCAATCCAGAAAATCGGCGTTAATCCGAAGAATCGTGGTTTCAATTTCGCGCGCCCGGCTGGATTCGAACCAGCGACCCACAGCTTAGAAGGCTGTTGCTCTATCCAACTGAGCTACGGGCGCATAAATCCAGAACCTGGATCACACGGATTAAAATGGATTTCCAAGTTTGATCTGCAGAATGATTCACATCCAGATAATCCTGGAAATCAATCCAACAATCTTTTGAAATCCGCAAAATCCTGGTTCTATTCCCGGGTGCGGAGCGGGTTAACAGGCCGCTTTTCCGACAAGTTCGCGGCTTTTTAATTAAGCTGCACAGCGAGCACCGTTACGTCGTCTTCGATCGAGATGGCGCTGTCCTGCATTGCATGGTGGAGGGATTCGTCGAGAGAACCATCGCCATTGGCCACAGCCGCGACAAGCTCAGCCGTGCCTTGTTCGCCAAGCGATTTGCCGGAATACATCGCCTCCGAAAGACCGTCCGTGTAAAATACGAGAAGGCTTCCGCGGTCGAGATGATCGGTACAAAGCTGATATTTGAATCCGTTTACAATGCCCAATGGAATACCGGAGCTCTCGACAGTTATAACTTTCTTACCAGGCCGGCTGATCATGGGATTCGGGTGGCCACAAACAACAGAATCCAACCGACCGGTTGTAGAATCCAAAATGCCAAACACTGCCGTGATAAATCGCTCCGGAGACGTACTTTCACACATTAAACGATTGAGTTCGCTCACAACATCCACCAACGAGTAATGACCTACACGAAGTAAGCTAACGAGGGCCCGTAATGCAGCTTGTAGATTGGACATTGTTAGCGCAGCGGTAACCCCCTTCCCTACGACGTCCGCGATCGCCAACAGGACGCGATGATTATCCAATTCGATCACATCATAGTAATCACCGCCTACCCATTCGGAGGGTTTCGAAAAAGCTGCGAATTCTATCCCCTTCATTCGAGGAAAGCGCTGAGGCAACAACGACTGCTGAATATCGCGTGCGAGGCGAAGTTCGGATTCTAATCTCTCACGTTCTTTTTCGCGCTCGAAGAGCCATGCGTTTGTGAGAGCGATCGATGTCAACGCCGCAAGCGACGCCAGATAGGTCGCTTCAGTATCAAGGCTTAGTAGCGGATTGATGGATGGCCCGAGCCCCAGCATACCCAGGTAGCCACTTCCATCGGAAGAGACCAAGGGTACGGCAGTATACCGATGTCCCGTTTCGTTGATCAGCTTTTCGTATCCTCGTCGATCGAGTTTATCCGGCAACACTTCATCTGCAAATCCTGCTCGAGCAGCCAGTTCGAACTCTTCGCCGGTTTGATTCGAGATCTCAATATAGGCAAAGGCTTCCTTAATGAGGGATTTTCCCATCGCGGTCCGAAGAACGCTACGAATGATACCGTGCGGACCAAGATCGGGGGTAAGCGTACGCGCAAACTCCAGCAGCGAGCTTAATGCATACCGTTCGCGGGATAACTCCGCAGCAAGATCTTCTTTGATCGACAATTTTCGACGTTCGGGACCGCTTATTCCGCCCTCATTTCTTAAACATTCGTGTAATCCCAAAGATTATCGCTAAAATGATAATAACGATAATGACCCCTACCCAAACGCCTGCTTTAAAAATATCCGCGATGGCTTGGCAGCCACTCAATCCTATTACCGGAAGCGTAATTAATAGGACCAATAATGCTCTAAATTTTAATACCTTATATTTCTGCTTCATAGGGGCAAGCAGTACAAAAGGCCTGCCACAATTGCTTTGTAGTCGCGTTTCGTCTAGTGGGGCGAACAAACGAAAAAAGCCGCTTAAAGCGGCTTTCTGGAGAGCGGGAGACGGGACTTGAACCCGCGACATCAACCTTGGCAAGGTTGCACTCTACCAACTGAGTTACTCCCGCATTCAATTGACAAATCGGCTCGGTTTCCAACCTGTTTCCAGCAGGTGAGTCCCGATCGGGCACTGAGAACATCGATGCTTTTCGCAGAAGTTTCGCTTCAAGAGCAAAGCCCCTTGTTCTGAGCGCACGGAGCTAACGTTTTCGCCTTCCAGAAGTTCCTGTTCGACCACCATCAAAAATTTTGCGCTGGACTCAGTATGAGCATTCCCCCATTCGTTCGAGAGACATTTCTCTTTCTCCCTGCGCGCCGGCGACTCGGATTCCATTCTGACGCGCGCAATGCGAGCGGGTAAAATGACATTTAACCAAATGGCTGATTCCCGTTCCTTGCCCAATAACGATTGTGGCGATTGTAAGCGAGTACCAAATGATGTATGGGACTCCCAGTAAGAATTTTCCCCAATAGTCACGGTGGGTCCTTCACTAAAAAACTCATGGCGAAAATTCCAGTCCTCCCGACCAAAGTATTTCTCCGCTAACTTCGCAGCTACGGCAAGCCGCCGATGCGGGCTATTTGCCGGGCGAAGCCGGAAGAATGCCCAATCGTTTTCCGCTAATACTTCCGGGAATCGGATCGATAGTTGCAGTAAATTCCAACACGCCTGGAGTTCGATCAAGTGCTCGTTCGTCTCCGTGTCGAACTCACTGTTAGGATGGACAAGAAGGCCAGCCACTCCAAAAAAGAGTGCTTCAAATGCAAGCGATGTATTGCCCGGAAACGCGGAACGAACGAACCGCAAACGTGAGAGCGGTAACAGGGAGGATAGCTCTCTAAAAGGAATACGATTTTGAGAATAACCCAGAGCATCCATCGTTTGCTGGAAAACGCGTTCCAGCAGCGTTTGCTCAGACTGTACTTCACTGGTAATTATATAACGATCGATCAACTCCTCGAGGCGAGCATTGCCAAATTTCTCCAGCAGCTTTCGCTTAAAGCGCATTGGAAGCCTGATACTTTCAGGGAAGCATACTAATTCTGGCGGGTGCTCATACACACGCTCGAAGAGTGCCGTCCATAAATTTTGACGATCAAATAAAAGGTTATCACGCAGAATAAGCTCTGGAACGGGGGGACCAGCGTGGTTTTCTTCCGATTCCAGGACCACATGAAGAATGACATTGCTATACCGATTGTCCTCTTCATGGTTGTGAGCATTCCACCCGTTCGGAGTGAGATGCAATTCCACATCCCCACTTACCACAACGCCATCTATAACGATACGGGCGCCGAGGAAATCGGGACCACCACGGTGCTCGTTTTCAATGCCGCATTCGAGCACCGTTATTTCTGAACCATCCGAAAGAAGGAGCGGCCGTTGGAGAAAACTCTCGCCGCCCTTCCATATTTCGCGAAGGAAGCGCTCTGCGATCATCGTAGTCGATAATGAAGAAAAACGGAGGACCGTATAATACGGCAACTACATCGAGAGAACAGCTCGCATCTGCTCTGCATAATTCTGTGCAGCCTTACCAGCAGCTTCAGCGAAATCTGACCCTTTTGAAACACCGGCAATTCCCCGGCTCACATTGATTAGAGCAAGGCCATCGCCATTTGCTTCTAACACTGCTTCCAGAGAGCCACCCTGCGCACCAATACCAGGAATAAGAAATGGTAATTCAGGAGCGCGCTGCCGCAATGCTTTTAGCTCGTCTGGCTTCGTGGCGCCCACTACAAGCCCGGCGTTTTTTTTCGCCGTGTTCCACTCGCGGACTTTATCGGTCACTTCCTCATACAGTCGCTTGCCGTTCGTTAGTTCGAGATATTCGAAATCGCGCGCGCCCGGATTGGATGTAAGCCCCAGAAAGAATACTCCGCGATCTTCTCGCTGCAAAAACGGTTCGACGGCATCCGAGCCCATCAGTGGATTGATCGTGATCGAATCGAACGGGAACATCTCCTGGTACGCATATCGATACTGTTCACTGGTCGCGCCAATATCGCCCCGCTTCACGTCACCGATCGTTAAAATATCACTGGGAATGTAAGCAAGCGTCTCCTCTACCGCATCAATGCCCTTCTTACCATACGCTTCGTAATAAGCTAACTGAAGCTTATAGCAACAAGCAAAATCTTTGGTGGCATCGATTATAGCTTTATTAAAAGCAATAACGGGATTCGCCTCCATTTTGAGAATATCAGGAAGTCCACGGGAATCCGTATCCAACCCGACGCAGAGAAGTGATTTTGATTTTTCCTGAGACCGCTTAAGCTTTTCGAAAAATGTCATGCCACAAAAATACGGCACAACCGGGGATAACTTATGAGACCATCATCGCCGCCCCAATAATGCCGGCTCGATTGCCAAACTTTGCCCGATGTATCTCTACGACCGGCTTTAAGTTTTCAAGCACTCGCGAACGTAGCGAATCAAAGGCTGCATCGAATAAGACGTCTCCCGCCTCCGCAACACCACCGCCAATGATGAATACATGAATATCCAACAGATTTGCAACGTTCGCCAATGCAGCACCGAGAAAGTTACCGGCTTCTTCAAAGACCGTTCTTGCGAATCGATCACCGGAGTTCATGGCAGAAGCAATAAGCTTTGGCGAAAGTATCTCTATATTTTCTCGCAACGAAGATACAATGCCAGGGTTCTCGAGTAATTTTTTCCTCGTCCGTTCTGCTAGATAATGAATACCAAGATATGCCTCGATGCATCCTCTCGAGCCGCACTGGCAAGTAGGTCCGTTGAGATCGATCGAAGTATGACCAAATTCTCCGGCACCACCGGAAGCGCCTCGTACTATACCCTTAAAATTCTCTTCTGATATATAGATCGCACCGCCAACGCCCGTTCCGAGTGTTACCAGTAAAAAGTGAGATGCGCCTTTACCTGCACCATGATATGCCTCCGCTAAAGCAGCAACATTAGCATCATTATCAACTTCGATCTTTTTAAACTGAGGGAGTTCTCTCTTTAAATGATCGCGAAGTGGTTCTTCCTTCCAACCTAATAAATTCGGTGGATAACGAACGAGCGAGCGATCGATATTCATCGACCCGGGGACGCCCACACCCAGCAATCTAATTTCCGGATATGCGGCCAAAAATTCTTTTGTGCGCTCGGCTATTGCATGAGCGACAGAGAGCGATCCTTGTTGTGGAGTAGGTAAGGAAGCCTCCGCGGCAATTTCACCCCTCTGGGTATCCACCACTCCCAACTTGATCGTCGTTGCTCCAATATCTACACCAAGTATCATGGATTAAGAAGTATATAACGAGCAGAAGCCAACTCCTACTTCTTAACCCGTTTATCGCTTAACGTACTTCCTACTTAATTTTCTTTGAAAATAATTTCGCCCGGGCGCTTCAAGTTATAGCGCTCGCGAGCGATTCGTTCTATCATGGAAGCGTCTTCCAATTTGAGAAGGTTGACCCTGCGATTAACCTCATTTTCATCGCGCTGCAATTTCGCAAGATATTCTTTTCGATCGCTGATCTCATGCCGCAGTGCTATATGGCGCCATAACCCTTTGTTCGCAAATAGCAATGTGGTACCAAGCACCGTCAGGATCGCTGTAATAAGCAGCAATCGCGGGGAGCGCAAAATACGCTTTAATCGCTTTTTGATCGGAGTTCGAGCCATGCTGTAAGAGCAGCCACCCTGAATTACATAGGATGCTGCACATGACACTCTAAAATCGTCTGGGCAGAGTACGCTTTTAGAATGCCTGTAAATGGGCGATTTTTGTTGAGATTCGGGAGGGCACCCACGAATCCCCACTTTCGCCCACTTTATAATACAGCGTTTTTTTTAGAGAAGTTCTTGCGAAATCAGCTTTTATCGCTTCTTTTTGGCAGCTACCTTCTTCGTTGCTACTTTCTTTTTCCCCGCAGTGGTGATCTTCTCCGCTATGCTTTTCGCTTGCATAAAAAGTAAGAGGTAATCGTGGCCTCCGGCTTTCGAATCGGTACCCGACATATTAAAGCCACCAAACGGATGGGCGCCTACCATTGCACCCGTACACTTGCGATTGATATATAGGTTACCAACGAAGAACTCTCGTTCAGCCCGCTCGATATTCTTACGGCTCTTCGTATATACCGCGCCCGTCAATCCATATTCCGTATTATTCGCCACGTCCAGAGCTTCATCGAAATTCTTAACTGGAATAAGGGCGAGCACGGGACCAAAAATTTCCTCCTGCGCTAAACGAGCGGTGGGTGCAATATCTGCTACTACCGTCGGAGCAATATAGTACCCTTCATTTCCAACAGACCCGCCTCCGGCAACAATGCGTCCTTCATTACGCCCGATCTCGATATATTCCTGTATTTTCTTAAATGCGCGTTCGTTCACAACAGGACCGACTCGTTTGTTCTCCGTCGGATCGCCAATCTCCAGTGCGTTCACACGCTCCTGAATTTTTTCTATTAGCTTGGGGTATACCGATTCTTCAATGATCGCGCGTGAACAAGCAGAGCATTTTTGTCCTTGGAAACCGTATGCGCTTGTCACGATACCCTCGGCGGCACTATCGAGATCGGCGTCCTTGGCCACAACGATCGCATCTTTCCCGCCCATTTCAGCGACCACACGTTTGATCCACTTCTGACCCGGACGATGCGTGGCAGCATTCTGAGCCACTCGCAGACCGACATCCTTCGAGCCTGTAAACGACACAAAACGTGTGACTGGACTATTTACGAGATAATCTCCAACTTCACCACCAGGCGCGGTTACAAAATTCAAAACGCCATTTGGAAGTCCAGCTTCTTCCATGATCTCAGTAAAGAGCCATCCCATCATGGGGCTGTCGCTCGACGGCTTCAGTACGATCGTGTTGCCCGTAACAATAGCGGCGCTGGACATACCGACGAGGATCGCAAACGGGAAATTCCATGGCGGTACGATCACTCCTACACCAAGCGGCAAATACTCCAGCCAGTCTTTTTCGCCCTTAAGCTGATGTGCCGGTTGTGGACCACCTAGACGCATCATTTCTCGTGCATAAAACTCGAGAAAATCGATCGCTTCGGCAGTATCTGCATCGGCCTCTCCCCAGTTCTTACCGACTTCCTTCACCATCCATGCATTGATCTCATACCGGCGCCGGCGAGCGATCTTTGCGGCTTTAAATAGCAGTGCCGCTCGCTTTTCGAACGGAACTCTGCTCCACGTCACAAATGCTTCGCGGGCCGTTTGCAGCGCCTGTTCAGCATGTTCGACCGTACCATGGGAGAATTTCCCTACGACCTCATCCGGGTGCGCAGGATTGCGAGAAATAATAGAGCCTTCTGTTATTATTCGCTTCCCACCAATAACGAGTGGATACTTCTCACCGAATTTTTTTTCAGCTGCTCGGAGGGCATTTTCCATAGCGCGGCGCTCCCGTGGCAGAGAATAGTCCTTATACTCTTCGTTCTTAAATGCTGGAATGTTCGTTTTGGCCATAATGAGATGAGAAGTGTCTAAATCTTCGCGCCACGAAACACGAAACAAGGCGATTGAAGTCCACGATTCGGTCGAGTATCGGGTGGCCTATCCTTTGCCAAACCTTAAGAATATTACACTAATATCCACTAAACTCACAGTAATATTCACTAAACTAAGAAGCCTATGATCGCAAAAATAATGGCAGCACTCGTACTCATGCTTGGCCTTTCCCTGGCAAGCCCGACCTATGCCAAAAAACACCATCGACACACACGGAAAGCGCATACTACAGCTATGCGGACATCCTCCCGACGTTCATCGCATTATCGGATGCAGCACAACACGAACACCGATATGAATAACGGCACGAACGGAAATAACGGCAACGGCTCGACTACATACTAAGAAGCAGTCGACGAGCTTGAACCGGCGGAAGAGGTATTTTCGGAAGAACCAGAACCTGTTGGCTTGGCATCTGCCTTCGTCGAGGTCGAAGTACTTGACGGTGAGTCTTTTCCGCCGGACGATTTTTTTGAATAATCGGTCACGTACCATCCCTCGCCTTTATAGATCACTCCAGCACCACCGGAGACAACGCGCTCGAGGCCATCTTTACCGCAATAAGGGCATGTAATAAGTGGAGGATCGCTCATCTTCTGGAAGGCATCCGAAAGGCGATTACAAAAGTGGCAGCGGTATTCGTACGTTGGCATCGTTGATCAAATCCTAAATGATGAATTACGACGAGAACCAGTCTGATAACTCACCAGTCTCTACGAAAATATTATGGTCGTTGTATTATAACCACTTTTGCCACTCCATTTTCTCCCGATTGCGGAGAAGTCGCGCTAATAAGGTATAGTCCGCTGGCAACTTGTCGCCCTAACGCATCGCGGCCATTCCAAGTTACAGTCGAGCCGAGTGACGTGCCGTTGATCGTCGTTACAAGTTTTCCATCGAGGGTGAAAACTTGCACCGTAGAGCCAGCCACCAAGCCATCAACATAGACAAGAGGACTCTGCTCGGATGTTTGTACGACAGGATTAGGATACACATGAATTCCTGCATAATCGGTGTGGCCGCGCTTGAAGATAGTTGCAAAGCGAGAAATACCGGAGGGAGTACCTACGTACGCTTCCCCACGCACCGGATCGATCGCAAGGGCACGAACAGCGTTATCGATCAGCGGCGAATTCTCCGCAGTGTAGCGAGCAACGCTGTCAGAGCCATCCGGCGATACGACAAAGATACCGTCATCTGTACCGACCCACTTATTGCCAACACCGTCTACCGTCATGCAACGGACAACCTGTCCCGTCAAAAACTTGACGGTACGAACTGCAAATTTCGGATCCAGATTCTGTAGGATCGCATCCGGATTTGAAATGATCTGTACCCCAGACTCTGTACCGACCCAAATACCATTGTCCTGATCTGTAAGTACCGCATTATCAAATGGATCGACGAGTGGATCCCCACTACCCCCAGGGATAGTACCAAATGCATTGTCCGAAGTACGCAACCAATACACACCAATGGACTTGGGAGATGAACTTTCTTCCGTACTCACCCAATAATTACCACTCATGTCCTGAGTAACACCCCCCCAGCTTCGATAATCTGGAACGGAGATTTGATAGCTTGTAAATGTATTTCCGTCTTTTGAAACGGTGAGCCCCCGGCCGTCCATGGCCCAGATAGGAATAGCAATATCACCGCTCGGAGTAAGGTATGGAGTACCTGCCACCGTAAATCCACTATTGGAAGTGCGTGGAATTCCTTTGGAGGAATCGTATTGGATCCACTTTGGGGAGCCGCTATCAAAACCTGTTACTTTGTAAAAACTCGAGCCGAACGTACTGATCCATGCGGCATTGTGAACAGAATCAAAAAAGGCTCTTCGATAATCGGCATGAGGTGTTGAATTGCTGCCAGCCTCGAATGCTTGCCACTGGCCATTAATTGGTCGAAATATCGAAATTCCAGCGATCCCATTCGCTACATAAAGTTGGTCAGTATACGGGGAAAAGGTTAGATCTTCAACTGAACTTGCAACCGGCCCACTCGGATATAATCCGGCATGAACATTATTGTTTGCCGCAATACATATTCCGTTCGACGCCGTTCCCGTAATGACGCGCACGTACGGTGCATATGCGATCGCTGTTGCCTGGCTCCCGGCGATGTTACTTACATTCTGTGATAAAAACGATATTCCATCCCGCGATGAATACAATGTTCCTGACACATCCAAAGCATAGATAGAATCCGAAGATGCAATAACGCGAATGATCGGACCGGATACAGGCAACGAGGTTGCAACAAGCGAGTGCTTATCGGCGGAAATAGTATATAATCCGATCGCCGTCCCTACATAGATAGTACCGTGAAATGAGGTAAGCGATAAAATACTAACAGTATCCGGTATGAGAGTCCACTTATTTCTGTTTTGTAGATCGGCGGAGCTTGCAATATAGGCTACACCTTCTGCCGTCGCTGCATAGACAAAACTTCCATCATCGATCACTTGTCGAACACTATCCTCCGGAGGCAACTGAGCGATCTGTGTGACCGTCGATCCAAAAACTCCAACGTTGAGCAGGTATACCGTAATACCATAGTCCGTTGCTACATAGACCTTATTCCCCACCACTGTTATTGCATTGATGGTCTTTGCGGGATGGCTCGACTGCTGAATATCCGGCAATCGATTGATCGTACCAGTATTCGAATGGTAGATATCAAACCCGCCATTTCTGCCACCAATGTAAACATTCCCCTGGGCGTCTGCGGCAACAGCGGTGAGATCGTTCTCGCTTAGTCCATCCGTCCTTCGGAGTGCGAGTATGGTATCTGTTGGATTCGACAGTGATACACGGAAGGCACCACCGGTCGTCGCCACCCAGGCATAGCTGGAATCGCAGCAGACAGCAACATCCTGGACCAAGCGCATGGATGTGTAGGTCCGCCATTCGCCAGGTTTTAACGACTGTGCCTTAGCATCAACTGCGAATACGATGAGTAGGACGTATAAGAACTTAAGACGCATACGTTATTTCGCGAAATGAACGGAGGAGATTTGCAACCTCTATTGCGGCAAGCGCCGCCTGACTTCCCGCATTGTCATCATCGAGGCCAGAGCGCGCTTCCGCCTGCTCGACCGTATAGGTGGTAAGTATACCACACGTCACAGGAACCCTGGCACGCAATGCCAGAGCGGCGATCCCATCGAGAGCCGTCCGGCTGACATGATCGAAATGCGCCGTCTCGCCTTTGATCACACAGCCTAGCGCAATTACGGCGTCAACACCAGAGCTTACCAGTCCCTCAGCTACCACCGGAATTTCCATTGCACCCGGAACCTCGGCTACGGTAATACGATCAGGTGCGACCGCACACGTTTCGAGCGCTCGAAGCGCACCATCCAACAGGGCGTTCGTGATCTCGCTATTCCAACGGCTGACAACAATACCGATATGCAGGTCACGACCGTCCAGATCGCCGCTACGTCGTATAATGGGTTCTGACAAGGTTCTGAATCTTCGAATTAATCCAAAGCAAACAGGCAGTACGAGTACTCGGCTCCAAAGAAACGGTCATTTTTATGTGACCTTTCTTCAGGCAGGCTCTTCGGCCACCGATAATGCCTGTAGCCTCGCTTCCGGCAGATAAGACACGAAATATTCATCGCTGGTGCCAATGAGAACGGTCATACCCCGCGAGTGCTCCTGCCGCAAGATCTCTGCAATTGCTCGTGTGCTAGCACGATCTAAATGGGAGGAGGGGTCGTCCGCGAGAAGAACGAGAGGCTCGGAAGCGACCGCCCGGGCGATCGACACCCGGCTGCGCTCGCTCATCGAGAGACTGACAGGATACTTCTCGGCTACCCCGGTAAGATCGAATCGTTCGAGAATACTTTTGAGCCGCTCTTCTCGACGTTGCTTCTTCATCCATTCGATCTCGAGAGGCAACGCAATTTGATCGCGGACGCTCCGATCGTCCAGGAGCTTCACATCCTGGAACACAACCCCGATCGACCGGCGATATTCTGCCAACGCCCCACGGCTTAAACGTGGTATTGACGTTCCACCTACGATCACTTCACCGCTATCCGGCCTCAGTTCACCGGTAAGCAACTTAAAGATCGTCGACTTACCAGAACCGCTCTCGCCAAGCAGGATCACCATCTCGCCCTTTCCGACCGAGAGATCGAATCCCGATAACACCGAATGCTCGTTACCGCGCCGGACGGTGACCTGTTTAAGCTGTATGACTTCCGTACTCAACAGAATGCGTCTTTATGATGACGTAATTCAACTTTGCCGCCGATCAGATCGATCGCGATCACATCGAACCGGCAAATAACATCATTAAGTCCATTGACGTAGTAGTACATTCGCGCAACTCGCTTTAGCTGCGCCTGCTTCCGCGCATCGACGGCAGCTTCCGGCTCACCGTGGCTGTAATCGCCGCGGGTCTTCACCTCGACGAAGACGAGACATTCATCGTCGTACGCAACGATGTCGATCTCGCCCACCTTGCCAAAACGGAAATTCCGCTTGACGATACGATAGCCGAGCGATGCGATATGCTTCGCTGCATGCTCTTCGCCAATTCGAGCAAGTTCTAAACGATCAGATTTATTAGAGTGGGACCGTACAAATGACGGATCATCGAGTTCGCTGACCATAGCTTGACCGTTTCGGCTCCCACCCAGGAAGGTGGAGGACCATGCCGAAATAATTTGATTTTGTTTTTTGAATTCAGTTCATTAACTGAGTAATTCTCTGCGAGCAAAAAATTCTACGTATGATGTGGAGCTTGCTGTCTCATTCGTTCGAATTCTTTTTAAGAAATCTAAACCTCGCCGAAGGCCATTATAGTTCCTAATTTAGTTGCATTTATATACTTTTTGTGTAATAATGGGTCCAGCCTTCACTCGTGCGTCACCAAACCCAATGCCGGATCCCCTACCACCGTCTCGAACGCTAACTCCTCTTGATTGAACCGCTCGGGACGGAAAGAGCGGCGGTGTTCGGGGCACGGACCGTGTTCTTTTAATGCGCGCAAGTGCTCCGGCACGCTATATCCTTTATTCGATCTAAAATTATAGTGAGGATACAACTCGTGCATCTCGACCATGATGCGGTCGCGTGTAACCTTCGCAATAACGGAAGCAGCCGCTATGAGCGGCGATTTCGCATCGCCATCGATCACGGTTTGGTACTCATACGGTAGCGTCGTGCGAAAATAATTACCATCGACGAGCAGCAATTCCGGCGAGACATTTTCAACAGCCAACTTCGCAGCCACTTCATCGACGGCCATGGTCATCGCCTTCATCGTTGCGCGAAGGATATTGATCTGGTCGATCTCCTGGCTCGATACGATCCCAACCCCCCAACTGCGAGCGTGCTTAAGAATAAGTTTATAGAACCGCTCGCGATCTTCTTCTGCCAGTTGTTTCGAATCGTTCAGGTCGCGCAGGGACTTCGGGAAATTCGCACACTTATCATAATCGAAATAAACGGCCGCCGCTACAACCGGTCCTGCTAAAGGACCGCGCCCCGCTTCGTCCACGCCAAGAATGGTATAAATTCCTTTCTTCCAATGCGGGCGTTCGGTCTTCCAGGAGAGCGGCTTACGCTGGCGAGGTGTAGCCGTGACCTTCAGGTCACGGTGTCCATTATCCTCCGTCTCGGGTTCGAGCGTAGCCGTGACCTTCAGGTCACGGTGTCCATTATCCTCCGTCTCGGGTTCGAGCGTAGCCGTGACCTTCAGGTCACGGTGTCCATTATCGTCCGTCTCCGGTTGGAGTGCAAACGCCGCCGGGTCACCATTGACCCCCAACGATCCGTTGTCGTCAGGCCGTGACCTAAAGGACACGGCTACCGATTCGTCGTCAGACCGTGACGTAAGGGTCGCGGCTACAGTGCCTTCGCTCTCCACTAGAATTGCTTAACGAGTCCGAAATGAAATTTCGCCTGGTCGATGGGTTCGCCGCGTGCCAGGCCGACGGAAACAGCGATAATACCAAGCGGGCTCTCGACCTGTGCTCCAATGCCGTAACTCATCGGATATTGCACCTGTTCCGTGGCGTTCGTTTTTGTCGAATCCCTGAAAAGGTATCCCCCATCGAAGAAGCCAAAGAAGTACGAGAACTCGCCCATCATGAGCCGCAACTCGACATTCGCATACGCATAGCGTGAAGCGACCAATTCCTCTTCACGGTATCCACGAAAACTAAAGATGCCGCCTATACGAAAGAGGTCGCTCGCATCCAGCAACCCACCGGAAGCGGAAATGCTTCGAGCATGAAGGCCTAAGGCGCCCACTATGCGTGATGTGAAAAGCGTATGATAACCACTGGCATCGAGCGAGATCGTTCGTAAACCGATCGAAACGGGCGTGGTCGAATCGATGAATCTCGCAGGCCCATAAATATCTTTTATGCCGTAACTTGCGCCTAACAAACCGAACACACCATAACGTGGTGCAAGCGAGTTATCGCGCGTGTCGATACTCGCCGAAAGACCGGTAGTAACCGTGCGGCTGTCGTACGCAGAGAACAGCATGTCGGGCTGGTCGGTCGGCACAACCCGCTCGATCGAGAGATTACCGATAATATTAATATCCTGCGTAAGCTTGAGCGAGACATCACCGGTACCGGCGGTCCGTGTGTAGGTTGTATCCTGCTGACGCTGAGAAAAACCGAGAGCAACATTAAGCGGGTAACCCATTAGCCACGGTTCGAGATAATGCACCTCGAGCGTTTGCGTTTGCACGGTCGTACGATCGTAATGCAAGGAAGCATTTCGTCCGGTACCCGAAATATTACGAAGGCTAAGATCGGCAAGACCGCTCAAATATCCGGACTCCGTTGCATTACGCGGGGGATTATACCCGAGCACACCATCGATCGCACTGGTGCTCGCTTCTTTTACTCGTAATAGGATGGTAACGGTCGAATCGGAAGCGAGATATAATTCGGGGCGGGAAACCGATTCAAAAAAACCAAGCCGCTCAACTCGCGCGCGCGCAGCGTCCAGCGCCGCTTCATTGTAATACGCACCCGACTTCAGCGCCAACTCTCGCGTAATGACACTGGGATCGGTCGTCTCATTGCCCACGATCACGATCCGCCCGATCCTCGCTCGCGGTCCTTCTTCCACTTTCAGCCGAATATCTAACCGGCCTTCGATTGCTATACTATAGAAGTGCGGCGAAATGCTCTCGATCGAAATTTTCGCGAGTGGATAGCCGCGCTCCTCGTAGAGTGAAAGTATAGCATTAATATCTTTATTAAGTTGCGACTCATTCAAAACATCACCTCGCGTTTGGGAGAGATGCGAAAGAAGCTCTGCCTCTGTAAATAGCGTCGCTCCATGAATGGCAATGGAGCCAATACGATAAATCGGGCCTTCGTAGAGGAAGAGAGACACCTGGTAGCCTTGTGCCGAATCATTCGGCACCGTTAAGCCGACTTGAAACGAGTCGATGTGTGCATAAAGGTAGCCTTCGCGATCGTAATAGGTCTGTACGTCCTGCTCCGCACGCTGAACGGCAAGGAGCATTTCGGATCTGTTCGTTATCTCGCGATGAAGAGGACTTTCATCATCCAGCGTTATGGCATCCAACAGATGCGCGCTGCTTATCTTTTTATTGCCCTGGAAAATGAACTTCGTGATCGGAAAGGCGAAGACCTGCTCACAACTGACGACCAAAAGAACTGCCGCAATAGTACAAGCGAACAATTTTGGCGAGCGATTTACTACAGTCTCGTTCACTCCCGGTAATAGGCGCCGCCTACACGGTTCGTTCCGGGAGCAATAATTCTTCACTGACAGGGTGCATTGCGCCGTACACAGCGTGGGGCATTTCGCTTGGTTGAAGCAAGGAGATCGGCTGTGCGAGGTAATGGGGTACACTTATATCGAGATTCACATACACGGCCCTCAAGTGCATGCGAAACAACTCATCGAAAATATATTTCTGCGGAGAATAATGATCGTCCCCATACCACCACCACCAATCGCTGCCTTCCGCGATCATCAGCTCTTCTTCGGCGATAGCGATCTGCTTTATCAAATTCTCGTTCGCGCTTTTGGGTATTGTTTTCGCTCGCTCGCGGGCTCGGTCCAGCGCATCCTTGGCTTCGGCGATCGCATCCCAGGCGGCATTATCTTCGGGATGCCCGATCCAGATCCGAAAATTCGAATTGATCCAGGAGCCAGCGACTAAGCGAGGCAAGATAGGTAGTGCCTCCCGCTTCGTCTCTGTTACGACATCGCTGAACGTAACCGTTTGAATATCGGCATGTGACGCGAGCGACGTGTAGAGCGCATTTAAGAATTCAAATCCATTACGCTGATAATACTCCCAGCAATTTTCGCCATCGAGAATTATCGAGACGCACGCATGATCGAGAATATGCTCACCGTATTCTTCTGTAAGCGTGTGACGAATACGAAGTATGTTCGAAACAACCTGCTCGACCGCATGAATGGCCTGCCACGATTGATAGGTAAACCCAATATCATCCGAGAGGCGGTGATCGCGAAAGAACAGCGTAAGCTCGCCCCGTGCGGTTTGCGCCCGCCAGGGAAAGTACGCAGCATGCTCTGGTTTTATCTTCGAGCCGTTTACAAAAAAATCGCCGCCTCGAATACTATTTCTCAAAACACCTTCGTCAGTAGCCGTCCACTCATAGCCATTCTTTGCGATCAGCGCTAACACGTCTTGCGAAAGACTTCCTTCGCTGGGCCACATTCCTCGCGGCCGCAGCCCGATATGAGATTCAAAATATCGGCGCCCATCGACGATCTGCCGCTCAGCTTCTTCCGGAGAGTTAAAGCTAACTTGCGGAAGCACGGCATTCGGCATGGCCTCATAGGCGCTTCTGGAATCTACAAGCAGTGGTAATATGGGATGGTAGAATGGCGTGGTGGTAAGTTCAACTTGTCCCCGTTTAGCAAGCTCTTCGTGCAACGGAATGATCTTCCGTACATTTTCCATTTGAGCTCTTGCCAGCGCTTGCTTATCGTCTTCTGTGTAATTCCTGTCCTTCTCGACGAGCGATCTATAGGGTTCGCTCATTCGAGCGATCTCACCCGTCCAGGCTAAGGAATAATGTACGGCAAGATCTCGATAGTCCTGCTCGGTATAATCCGCTCCTTTATCACCATCATTTGCTTTATCGAATAATTCGTGGTAGCGCTGGGAGCGAAAGATCAGCGTTTCGCGGTGAGCAAGAAAGAAATTATCGAGCATAAAATCTTTCTCGTTCGCCGATAGACTGTTAGCCGGCTTTGTCATTAGGTCCAATACCGGATCGTACGCCTTCTGGTTGATGTACTCGTCGATCTGCTTTAAAAGCGAAGGGACCAGGTTAATGGTCGCTCGCATTTTCGGATGCCGCTCCAAGTGCTGCGCCATTTCGAGATAATCTTTCGTAGCATGCAGCCACGTCCACGGCATGGCGAACCGGTTACCTGCGCGATAATACGGTTGGTGCTGATGCCATAGAATCGCAAGGCGAATGGGCCGGGTATCGGGTGTTGGAGAAGAGCTCAAAGTATAGAATGATTATCGTCGGACCCCTCAAAAATCAAGCCCCTTCTCCCCCATTGGGAGAAGGGGTTTGGAGATGCAAAACCTCACACGACCTTCTCCGACAGTTGGAGAAGGTCAATATTATTCCACCTCTTCAGCCTTGTGCTTGGCAGACTCTGCAACCACTTTATCGGCGAAGTCGCGAGGAGCTTCTTCATAGTGGCTGAAGGACTGCTTATGCGAGGCGCGGCCCTGTGTGAGCGAGCGCAACCGGGTCGAGTAATGGTAGAGCTCGGCGAGCGGCACTTGTGCGCGAATGACCTCAAAGCCATTGACCGAATCCATACCAATGATCTTACCCCGTCGCGATGAAATATCGCCCATCACGTCTCCCATGTGATCGCTGGGTACGGAGATCTCGATGTTATAGATCGGCTCGAGCAATACCGGCTTAGCCGATAAGAACGCTTCCTTGAAAGCCATCTTACCGGCCGTCTTGAACGCGTTTTCGTTCGAGTCGACCGGATGTTCTTTGCCATCGTAGAGCGTTACACCGACATCGACTACCGGGTATCCGGCCAACGGACCGCGAGTCAGGAATTCGTGAATGCCTTTATCGACCGCCGGAATATGCTTTCCGGAGATCACACCACCTACGATCGCGTCGACGAACTCGTATCCTTCACCACGTTTGCGTGGGCTAAGCTTGATCGCGACCTCGCCGAACTGGCCAGCACCGCCCGATTGCTTTTTGTGACGATACCGGGTATCCGCCGGCGATTTGATCGTCTCACGGAATGGAATGCGCGGCTCTATAATTTCGACATCTACCTTAAAGCGTTCTCTTAAGCGGCGGATCGCGATATCCAAGTGCAGTTCACCCTGCCCCTCGATGAGCGTTTGATGAAGCTCCGGATCGAGGCGCATAATAAAGGTCGGGTCTTCTTCGTGCAGAGAGTGAAGTCCCATCGCCATTTTTTCTTCGTCGCCTTTATTCTTGGCAGCGACCGCGCTCGTAATGACGGGAGCCGGGAATTCGATCGGGTGCAGCACGACCGGGAAACTCCGCGAAGAGAGCGTATTATTCGTGTGCGTATCCTTCAGCTTTACCGCCGCGGCGATATCGCCGATGGGCACGCTGTTCACTTCCTTACGATTCTTTCCATTCATCGAAAAGAGCTGTGCGATGCGCTCACTCTTTCCGTTGGCTTCGTTCACCAGGTCGGCGCCCGGATGAAGCTCTCCGTGATATACTCGGAAGAAGGAAAGATCACCCAGGTGTGGCTCGCTCACCGTCTTAAAGACGAAGAGTGTCGTAGCGTCCTTGGGTGCAGCATTCAAGTGGACTTCCTGCTTCGTATCCGGATTGGTGCCGAGCACATCCGCGATGTGATCTTCCGGCGCCGGAGCGTTCGTCACGATAAATTCCAAAATGCGACGCGAGCCAACGTTCTTTTCGGCTGCGGCACACAGGACTGGAAAGAGTTTGCGATGTGCAAGCGACTCATGAATGCCGCCTGAAAAGTGCGATTCATCCAGCTGACCGTCGTTCGCGAAAAATTCTTCCATAAGAGCATCATCGCTTTCGGCTACGATCTCCACGAGCGCGCGGTGCAGCTCGTCGGCTTTTTCTTTTACGTTCGCCGGAATTTCTTCTTCCGTATACGAGCCATCGGCGGCAAAGCGCAGTAATTTCATTTTCATCACGTCGATGATGGCGTTCATGCCTTCGCCGACACTGAGTGGAAATTGTACGACTGCTACCTCGTGTCCAAAATGATTCTTCAGGTTCTCAACAACACTATCGAACTCCGCCTCGATGTGATCGAGCTTGTTTAATACAAAGATCACGGAGTTTTGATCGTGCGTGCAAAAGTCCCATGCCTGAATGGTACCAGACTCGACTCCGTGCTGTGCATCGACAATGATGACAGCGGTATCGGCTACATGGAGCGCAGCGCGAACTTCTCCGGTAAAATCGGAATAGCCGGGCGCGTCCAATAGATTGAGTTTAATGCCTTGGGAATTGAGAGAGATAAGGGAGGTATTGATAGAATGCTTTCGAGCGATTTCGTCGGGATGGTAATCAGAGAGCGTGTTGCCTTCCTGGATGGTGCCGCGGCGGTTAATAGCGCCCGCGGCAAATGCAATGCCCTCGGCCAGCGTAGTCTTGCCTGCGCCAGCATGACCGACAAGCGCAAGATTGCGGATCGGTGTGCTCATGGCAGATTCTCCTTTCGATTGTCTGTGCTAAATATTCCCCGCCAATAATGCACGGGGAATGGACTGATAATAAAAAGGTAAAACGGGAAATAATGCCCTGAAAAAATGAGCAAAGAATGAACTCTTTGCGCCCTCTACAACCCACTATAAAATATTTTGCCCTCAGATCTTTTCTGCCTGCGCCCAATGCGCTATGACCTCCAGTAGATTGTTGAAATCGACCGGTTTTACAAGGTGGGCGTCGAAGCCGGCGGCGAGCGAGCGGCGGACGTCTTCATCCATGCCGAATCCGCTCATCGCAATTCCATGAGTGGGACGAATAGTATTGAGCTTTTGCAATAACTCGATGCCATCGCCATCGGGTAAGCCAATATCGCTGATAAGGATATCGCTTTCGAAGGTCTTTGCGATCTCCATCGCGCTTTGCACCGAATGCGCGACGAGCACGGAATATCCTTTGCGTTCGAGGAGCGCTTGTATCGCTTTGCTGGTGTCGTCATTGTCCTCGACGAGTAATATGCGGAGCGGTGCAGTTTCGCCGGAATGGTTATGCGGTTCCGTTTTTTCGGGATCGAGATTTTCGGTACTTACAGCAGGTATCGTTTCGAGCTCGATCGTAAAGGTCGATCCTTTTTCGAGCCCTTCGCTTTCGGCCCATATCTTCCCTCGATGCTGGTCGACGAGCGCTTTGCTGATTGCGAGCCCCAAGCCAAGTCCGCCATAACGACGTGTGATGGTACGGTCGCCTTGATCGAAGGCATTGAAAACGCGCTGTAAGTGCTCGCGGGGAATCCCGATACCAGTATCGATCACCTGGCAGCGAATGGCGCCGGTATCGGTGTTGAACGTCCGTAGCGTGATCGAACCTCCATTCGTAGTGAACTTGACGGCATTCTTTACGAGATTCCAGAGCACTTGCTGGATACGTGCAGAATCGGCCGTAATAAGAGTATTGGTGGCGTGCAAGTCAGTGTGAAGCTCCAGATGCTTCGAGCGAATATCTTCTTTAACTATAGCGATCGTTTCGCGGACGGTCGAGTGCAAGTCCAATGGCTGGAGATGGAGTTCGAGCTTGCCATTGGCAATACCCGTGAGGTCCAAAAGATCGTCGATAAGCCGCGCTTCGATCTGGACATTGCGTCCGATCGTTTCGATCCAGGTACGAATTTCCTGCGAGACGTTCGGATCTTCTTCGAGCATTTGTACGATCGCGAGCACCGGTGTAAGCGGTGTGCGAAGCTCGTGGCTCAGGACGGCAAGAAATTGATCCTTCGAGGCATTGGCGTATTCGGCCGTTTCTTTCGCGTGCCATAAAGCCTCGTTGGTTTCCCGCAGTTCTTTCGTGCGCTCGACCACGTTGCGCTCGAGGTCCTCATTCAATCTGCGTATCTTCTCTTCGGCCTCGTACCGTTCGCTGATGTCAATACCGGAAGCGATGACGTTGATAAGCTGGTGCATATCATCGTAGAGTCCGGTAAAGGACATTAATAACCGCCGAGGTTTTTTGGAATTGGGAAGGATAGTCATTTCAAAGGAAACATCCTTCCGGGCACGTACCTGTTCGAACGCATCGCGTACTTTTACAGCGTCCTCGCCGGAAACAAGAAGCTCCCAGGCCAGTTGGCCGCGGGCCTGCTCAGTTTTAAGTCCGCTGACATTTTCGCTCGCACGATTAAAGCGCTCCAGCCGGCCCAACGCATCGAAGATAATGATATAGCTGCCGGCGGTCTCCAGTATCTTATCGACAAAATCTCGTTCTTTGGAAAGTTCTTCGCTCTTGCCTTCCAATTCGCGATACAAGCCACCCAGGATCTTGTTGGTCTTGGCAAGCTCCTCGTTGGAATTTCTCAAAAGTTGTGCTTGCTCCTGCAGTTCATCGGCCATGCGCTGTATTTCGACCTGCTTATGGTACAGCTCGATGAAGACCCCGACCTTCGCTCGAAGGGTGGTCGGATCGAAGGGTTTGGTCAGGTAATCGACAGCACCCAGCGAATATCCATGCGCGATGTTAAGCTCGCTGGTACTGACGGCCGTTAAGAAGATGATAGGAGTATGGCGCGAATGAGGACGTTTGCGGATCATCTCAGCCGTTTCATAGCCATCCATCCCTGGCATTTGAACGTCGAGAAGAATAACAGCGAATTCGTGCTCGAGCACTTTACGGAGTGCATCTTCTCCGCTCGTCGCTCGAATGAATTCGAGGGTGGGTCCGCCGGAGGCAACAAATTGTTTTCCGACCTGCTCGAGCGCCGCTTCTAAGGCCAGCAGGTTTTCCGGATGGTCATCAACCATTAATATCTTTGCGGTAAACGACTCGATATGATTACCGGACTCTGCTGTACCTCTCATACTGCGCCCATTCCATTCTGATTCTGCCGGCAAAGGAGGTATACCTACAGTCATCCCACCACTGCCCAGCGTGCTTCCTTCCAGGTTCATAATCCACGGGGACAACGAATATGCCATAGACTATATGTCGAGCAATGAATTCAGGAAGACATGAAGAAGTATACACACCTATACATTCGTCTTTGGAAAAGGACCCGGTCTGAACTACCGGATCCTTTCCTTACCCTCGCACGATCTTCTTACTTGAAGAGCCAGACCCGCAAGAGCGACAGCAACTGATCGACATCGACCGGCTTCGTGATGTAATCGGATGCACCTGCTTCGATACATTTCTCACGGTCGCCACGCATTGCCTTCGCCGTTACTGCAATGATCGGCATCGATTGATACTGGCGCTCCATTCGGATCGTCTTCATCGTCTCGTAGCCATCCATACCCGGCATCATGATATCCATGAGTACCACGTCGATATCGAGATTTTTATGGAGCATCTCGAGCGCATCCTGGCCATTCTCGGCGTAGAGCACTCTCATATTATGACGCTCCAGGAAGCTCGATATCGCAAAGATGTTACGAATGTCATCATCGACGATGAGCACCTTCTTGTTGGCAAGCGTCGTATCCTCACTGCGAATATTCTCGATACGGCGGCGCTTATCTTCCGACAGATTCGCTTCCGATCGATGCAAAAAGAGCGACGTTTCGTCGAGCAGCCGGTCGAGCGAGGTAATATCCTTCAGGATGACGGCATCCGCCAGCTTATCCATCGCCCCCAATTCTTTTTTCGTGAGCTCTCGATTGGAATAAAGCACGATCGGAAGATCGGTAAACTTATCATTCTTACGAACTTCCGAGATGAGCTCCAGTCCGTCCTTATCCGGCAAGCCGAGTCCGACGACGACGCAATCGAACTTATCGGAATTGATCTTTTCCAGAGCTGCCTCCGCCGTGGGAACGGAGATAATTTCCAGGTCGCCATTGCCAAGGGATTCCGTGATAGCCGTCCGATCGCTCTCGTCATGCTCTACCAGCAGCAGCCGTTTCGTGGCGCGGCCAATGAACTCGTGCATTTCGTCGAGCGACGACTTCATGTCATTCGGAAGAAGCGGCTTTTGGAGATGATGCATTGCTCCCATTTTGCGATGACGCGGAAGCTGCGACAAGACCGAAATAATCATCACCGGAATATGGCGCGTTGCAGAGTCGTGCTTTAAGCGGTCGAGCACAGCAAGCCCGTGCATACCCGGAAGTTGAATGTCCAGCGTTATTGCGTCCGGTTTGAATCGGCGAACGTGCGACAACGCCGCTTCCCCACTATTGGCAGCGATCACCTTGAACCCTTTATCATGCGCCATGTCGAGCAAGATCTTCGAGAAGTTGGGATCGTCTTCCACGACGAGTAATACGCGATCGCCCGGTTGGATCGAATCCCGATCGTCCGAAATGCGCTCTGCCTCTGGCACCTCCTCTTCTACGAGCGATATCGAATCGAATGGAGTAAAGGCAGGATGCGCCCCCCGTCGCACTCCATGATTCGAGTGGCCGTTATGCTTGACCGGAGCAAGGCTCGGTCCTTGTTTCGACACCTCTGCCTGAGACGATCGCTCCTGATCCTGACCGTTCGTTCCATTCTCGCTGCGCAGACCGATAATGGTCGGTACATAATGGACCGGTAGGTACAACGTAAACGTACTGCCCTGGCCCAGATCGCTCTTGAGGTGGATCTCACCGCCCAGTAAGCGGGCTATTTCCCTCGAGATCGAAAGGCCCAGCCCCGTACCGCCGTATTCACGGCTGGTCGTACCATCGGCTTGCTGGAATGGCTCGAAGATCAGTTTCTGCTTCGATGGTGCGATACCAATTCCGGTATCCGTTACGCTGAACGCAATGACGTTCGGTGCTTTCTTAAGGATCTCATTGTCGAACTTGATCTCGCGCGATGCTGGCGAAATTTCCAGCCGCACGCTTCCTTCATGCGTGAATTTGAACGCATTGGAGAGTAAGTTCTTGAGCACCTGCTCCAACCGATGCGAATCGGTAGTGATCGTCTCCGGCATATCGGCAGAGCGTACGATCTGGAACTTCAGTCCCTTTTCATTCGAGAGTGTATCGAAGGTCCGGTGCAGATCGTCCTCGAGTTCGGGCACGTTGACCTCGGAAATATCGACTGCCATGGTGCCCGATTCGATCTTGGAGAGATCGAGTATCTCATTGATGAGTGCCAACAGGTCCGCACCACTCGAGTAGATCGTCTCCGAGAATTCGACCTGCTTCGGCGTAAGATTGTCCTCGTTGTTCTCCGCCAGCATCTTCGAAAGGATCAGCATGGAGTTGAGCGGTGTGCGTAACTCGTGCGACATATTCGCCAGGAATTCTGACTTATACTTCGACGTGAGCGCCAACTGCTCTGCTTTTTCTTCGAGTGCGCGGCGGGCCAGTTCGATCTCGCGGTTCTTGTATTCGACCTCGCTCTTTTGCTCGCTGAGGAGTTTCGCTTTGTCCTGCAGCTCTTCGTTCGTTTGCTGGAGCTCTTCCTGTTGCTGCTTGAGCAGTTCTTCGGAAGCCTGCAACGATTTTGCTTGCTGTTCGAGGCGGCGGTTCGTTTCCGTCAGCTCCTGCTGTTGCGATTGCAGTTCCTGTGTGAGTGACTGCGATTGCGCAAGGAGTGATTCCGTACGCATATTCGCTTCGATCGTATTCAAAACGATACCGATCGATTCTGTCAACTGATCGAGGAATGCGATGTGGATCTCGCTGAACGGTGCAAAGCTCGCCAGCTCGATGACCGCCTTGACATTGCCTTCGAAGAGTACCGGCAATACGACGATATTGAGTGGCGATGCTTCTCCAAGGCCGGAGTTGACCTTGATGTAATCGCCCGGAATACCGGAGATAACGATCCGCTCTTTTTCGAGCGCACATTGACCGACCAGGCCCTCGCCCAATTTGAATTGGTTCGATAAGTTCTTACGCTCACGGTATGCATAGCTTGCGAGCAGCTTGAGGATCGGCTGATCGCCCGCCGGCTCCGTAATATAGAAGACGCCATGCTGCATATTGACGAGCGGAGCAAGCTCGCTGAGGATGAGTCGCGATACCGTCCACAAGTCTTTTTGTCCTTGCAGGAGTCTCGTGAACCGGGCAAGGTTCGTTTTGAGCCAGTCCTGTTCGGTGTTCTTGCGTGTCGTATCCTTAAGGTTACGGATCATCTCGTTCACGTTGTCCTTAAGGTACGCAACTTCACCTGCAGCTTCGACGGTGATCATTCGTGATAGATCACCCTTCGTTACTGCCGTAGCGACCTCGGCCATAGCGCGCACCTGAGTCGTCAGGTTAGCAGCGAGTCGGTTTACATTGTCCGTTAAGTCTCTCCACGTTCCGGAAGCACCCGGTACGTTTGCCTGACCGCCGAGCTTTCCTTCGATACCTACTTCGCGGGCCACCGTCGTTACCTGATCGGCGAACGTTGCGAGTGTATCGATCATGGCGTTGATCGTATCGGCGAGTTCGGCAATTTCGCCCATGGCTTCCACCGAAAGTTTTCGCTTCAGGTTACCATTAGCGACCGCCGTAACGACTCGGGCAATACCGCGCACCTGAGTCGTCAGGTTAGCAGCCATGTAATTTACATTGTCCGTCAGGTCTTTCCAGACGCCGGCAACACCTCGCACTTCTGCCTGACCGCCCAGTTTTCCATCCGTACCTACTTCACGCGCCACGCGTGTTACTTCCGATGCGAAGGAGTTTAGCTGGTCCACCATCGTATTGATCGTGTCTTTCAGCTCCAAAATTTCGCCCTTTACATCTACTGTGATCTTCTTACTCAGATCGCCATTAGCTACCGCCGTTGTAACGTTAGCAATGTTACGCACCTGGCCCGTAAGGTTCGAGGCCATGAAGTTTACATTGTCCGTCAGATCTTTCCACGTACCCGAGACGCCTTTTACATCGGCCTGACCACCCAGCTTTCCTTCCGTACCTACTTCACGCGCTACACGCGTTACTTCCGATGCAAAGGAGTTTAGCTGGTCCACCATCGTGTTGATCGTGTTCTTCAGCTCCAAAATTTCGCCCTTTACATCTACTGTGATCTTCTTACTCAGATCGCCATTAGCTACCGCCGTTGTTACGTCGGCAATGTTACGCACCTGAGACGTAAGGTTCGAGGCCATGAAGTTTACACTATCTGTAAGGTCTTTCCACGTGCCCGAGACGCCTTTTACCTGCGCCTGACCACCCAGTTTTCCTTCCGTACCTACTTCACGAGCAACGCGCGTTACTTCGGCTGCGAATGATGAAAGCTGGTCCACCATCGTGTTGATCGTGTTTTTCAGCTCCAGGATTTCGCCCTTTACATCTACCGTGATCTTCTTACCCAGATCACCATTAGCTACGGCCGTTGTTACGTCGGCGATGTTACGCACCTGGGCTGTAAGATTACCAGCCATCGAGTTTACATTGTCCGTCAGGTCTTTCCAGACACCGGCAACACCTCGCACTTCTGCTTGGCCGCCCAGTTTACCATCCGTACCTACTTCGCGGGCTACACGGGTTACTTCCGATGCGAACGATCCCAAGCGGTCCACCATCGTGTTGATCGTGTTCTTCAGCTCTAAGATCTCTCCCTTTACATCTACTGTGATCTTCTTCGACAAGTCTCCATTAGCTACCGCCGTTGTAACGTCCGCAATGTTACGCACCTGGCCCGTAAGGTTCGAGGCCATGAAGTTTACATTGTCTGTCAGGTCTTTCCATGTACCGGCGACGCCTTTTACATCCGCCTGACCGCCCAGCTTACCATCCGTACCTACTTCACGCGCCACGCGCGTTACTTCGGCGGCGAAGGAGTTTAGCTGGTCCACCATCGTATTGACCGTGTTCTTCAGCTCCAGGATCTCTCCCTTTACATCTACCGTGATCTTCTTACTCAGATCACCATTAGCTACCGCCGTTGTAACTTCAGCGATGTTACGCACCTGAGATGTCAGGTTGGCAGCCATGAAGTTTACATTGTCCGTCAGGTCCTTCCAGGTACCGGCAACGCCTTTTACATCTGCCTGACCGCCCAGTTTTCCTTCCGTACCTACTTCACGCGCAACGCGCGTTACTTCCGATGCAAACGACGAGAGCTGGTCCACCATCGTGTTGATCGTGTTCTTCAGCTCTAAGATCTCTCCTTTTACATCTACTGTGATCTTCTTACCCAGATCACCATTAGCTACCGCCGTTGTAACTTCGGCGATGTTACGCACCTGGCCCGTAAGGTTCGAGGCCATGAAGTTTACATTGTCCGTCAGGTCTTTCCACACACCGGCAACGCCTTTTACATCGGCCTGACCGCCCAGCTTTCCTTCCGTACCTACTTCACGAGCAACGCGTGTTACTTCAGCAGCGAACGATGAGAGCTGATCCACCATCGTGTTGATCGTGTTTTTCAGCTCTAAGATCTCTCCCTTTACATCTACTGTGATCTTCTTCGACAAGTCACCATTAGCTACTGCCGTCGTAACATCGGCGATGTTGCGCACCTGGCCCGTAAGGTTCGAGGCCATGAAGTTTACATTGTCCGTCAGGTCTTTCCATGTACCAGAGACGCCTTTCACGATAGCTTGACCACCCAGCTTTCCTTCGGTACCTACTTCACGAGCTACACGCGTTACTTCCGAGGCAAAGGAGTTTAGCTGGTCCACCATCGTGTTGATCGTGTTCTTCAGCTCCAGGATTTCGCCCTTTACATCTACCGTGATCTTCTTCGACAAATCGCCATTAGCTACGGCCGTCGTTACGTTAGCAATGTTACGCACCTGAGCGGTAAGGTTCGAGGCCATGAAGTTTACATTGTCTGTCAGGTCTTTCCACGTACCCGAGACGCCTTTTACCTGCGCCTGACCGCCCAGTTTTCCTTCCGTACCTACTTCGCGAGCAACGCGCGTTACTTCCGATGCGAACGAGCTTAGCTGGTCCACCATCGTGTTGATCGTGTTCTTCAGCTCCTGGATCTCTCCTTTTACATCTACTGTGATCTTCTTCGACAAGTCTCCATTAGCTACCGCCGTTGTTACGTCGGCGATGTTACGCACTTGAGACGTAAGATTCGAGGCCATGAAGTTTACACTGTCTGTAAGGTCCTTCCACGTACCCGAGACGCCTTTCACGATAGCCTGACCGCCCAGCTTTCCTTCCGTACCTACTTCGCGGGCTACACGGGTTACTTCCGATGCGAACGAGCTTAGCTGCTCCACCATCGTATTGACGACTTTACCCATTCGAAGGAATTCACCTTTGAGCGGGCGCCCTTCGATCTCCAAAGACATCGGTTGCGAAAGATCGCCGCGAGCTACACCGCCGATAACGCGAGAAACTTCCGTCAGCGGTTGGGCCAGATCGGTAATGAGCGTATTAACACCTTCGATCGCAACAGCCCATGCGCCGGACGCATTAGGAAGCGTGGCACGCTGCGTGATCTTTCCTTCTTTACCGACGGCTGCGCTCGTTCGCTCGAGTTCGCGAACGAGGTTCTGGTTCATCTCGATAATTTCATTGAGCTCCTGTGCAATGCGATACGTCAGCGAATCGGTAACCGCGAGCGTTTCATCGACTGGAAATCGGGCCGAAAAATCTCCTTTGCGAACGGCAACGAGAGTGTTCAGAAGGCGCCGTGCGCTTGCCGGCTCCAGTTGGTCGAGGCCACCATGGCCGGACTTTCCATTCTGGAATCCGGTGACCGCTACCGGGACGGTCTGAATCTCGCCAACCGTCGTCGTGCGCGTTGCTGCGGAGCGCCGGGTAGGCTTTCTTTCAGGATCGTTTGCAAACGGGCTTTCGCCACCGTGCGAACCATTACCATTGGTGGCTCCATGCGATGAGCCGCGTTCTTCCATCGAGTACGATGATTTAGCACTGGCTTTCGGCGTTACTTTCTGCTTCATACCACGTCGCTCCTATAAGGGAATGCGGAAATACGTTCGGCCTTGAGCTTATGAGCCGAACCTATCTCCTGTCAAGTTTACAAATAAATTTCTAAAGGCGTAGGCGAACGATGACACAGCGCTTTTTCTACAGTGTTGCATTCGCGATGAACTTGTTTCCTTGAGTAAACTGCACGCCGGTCGCCCGATCGTTAAAAGAGCAAAGCCGGAGAGCAATCTCCAGAGGAACCCGGAAAAGGGATTTCAAGGAATTGCCGAGTTCGGCTCAAAAAGTATACCACGACCACAATTAGCGAACTCAGCCATAATTCGCTAATTTGTTACGTTATCAGTAGATGCGAAGTGTGATGGGCATTTCGAGTTGCAGGACCAATACAGCCGTTAGCGAACTAATTTCCTATGGTTTTGCTTATCGCCCACCGCAATTCAAAACCGGGTCCTGAGCGATCAGGCGTCGGCTATATTTTTCACCAGTATCCGTTGGGCACTATCGAGGACTTTGGGTCCGGCATAAGTGTGCGGCGGTGAGAAAAAACAATGGCAGAACTTACACTCAACGCTGAAAAGCGTTCAAAATTAGGCGGTTCGACCGCTAATCAGCTTCGTAATCAGGGCCGCGTACCTGGTATCATCTATGGCCAGGGCGAGCCGAGCATCGCATTCCACGTAAAAGAGCTCGACCTCCGCTCCCTGATCTACACCCATGAAACCCACACCGTCAAGCTCACTCTGGACGGCGAGACCTTACGCTGCATTCTTCGCGAAGTGCAATTCCATCCGGTAACGGACCGCGTAAGTCACATTGATCTTATCAAGATCCTTGCAGGCCAGAAGATCAAGATCGACGTGCCGATCAATCTCGTCGGCTCTCCGGCCGGTGTGAAAGATGGCGGCGTTATGGACTTCGTCCTCCATAAGCTTAGCATCGAGTGCTTGCCCGATGCAATTCCGGAGCACATTGACGTCAATGTTGCCGACCTTAAGATCGGCCACTCGATCCACGTCAGCGATCTTCCGGAAAATCCGGCCTACACGATCACCGCTGATTCTCACGCGGTAATCGTGACCGTCGCGGCACCGAAGACGGCGGATGAAACCGCCCCGACTGCGGAGACGGTCATCACCGAGCCCGAGCAGATCAAGGCAAAGGGTAAGAAGGAAGAGGAAGAAGGCGCTTAAGCTTTCTTACTTCACAAAGCTTCTCGATAAAGGGTGGATGTTTCCACCCTTTATCTGTTTTTAGAATTAATATTCGATAAAAAACGTGTGGCTTTTTGCGGGACTTGGTAATATCGGTCGGGAATATGCCGGGACGCGGCATAACATCGGCTTTGAGGTAGTCGATGAAGTGGAGCGTTCTCTCGAACGGTCCACTGGTTGGCGGGCCGGTAAAGGCGATTACTACGTCGCGAAGGGTTTTCGTGGGAGCGAGGAGATCCTCCTCCTCAAGCCGACGACCTACATGAATCTCTCAGGCCGAGCGGTCCGCGATGCCTTACAATTCTATAAGGTCATTCAGGAAAATCTCGTTGTCATCGTGGATGACCTCGCATTGCCACTCGGCACACTTCGCCTTCGCATGGGCGGCTCCGATGGCGGACATAATGGTCTCACCTCCATCATTTACGATCTTGGCTCTGAGGATTTCGCACGGCTTCGCTGTGGCATCGGGGCAAATTTTCATCGTGGCGAACAGGTCCGCTTCGTTCTTTCGAAGTTCAAGCCGGATGAGGTAGACGCCGCAAAGGAAATGGTCGAGCGGGCCGCTCGGGCATGTCTGGACATCGCTCGTTCTGGCGTTCAGCGGGCAATGAACAGCATCAATATTTCTGGTAAGGAAATTTCAGGTAAAGAACCGGAAAAGAAAAGCGCCTCCCCGAAAAAGGAAGGCGCCGAAAAACTTTCTTCGAACGAGAAGCTTAACCGCGAATAGGCGTTCGAGCGGCAATACGCGCCTTGGCCCGGTCACGAGAGGCACGAGCACGATCGTAATCGATGGTACCATCGACCGCATGCTGCAACCGCTCTTCGGCTCGTGCGAGCGAGCGGCGAGCACGTTCCACGTCGATATTCTCTACTCGCTCTGCCGAACTGGCCAGAATAACCGCAACATTATCGTGAAATTCGAGGAAGCCGCCACCCAAAAGCATATTGGACTCGGTACCGTCGATCCGCCAACGGAATACGCCAGGCACCAACGCGGAAACGATTGGACTATGATTATGGAGAACGGTGAATGGCCCCATAGCGCCGGGCGCCATAAATTCGTTAACTTCGCCTTCGAAGATCGAGCGATCCGGCGTTACCAATTGCAATTTTAGCGTTTTTGCCACAGATTCTTAGTGCGAGAATTGCGTTTCCTGGAATCGGCCGCTAACAACTCCAATCCATTCAAAAAGTTCGCTTTTAATCCACCAGTGAGATGGCGGCCGTTGCCTTAATGGAAGATGGCAACTGCATTTGGAAGTTTGCTGCAATCGCGTTGGCAGCCTCTTCTATTCCGATCTTCCTTCCAAAGATATCAGAAAACGATGCTGTCTCCCGCTTGAGCATCGCATGCATTTCCTCTCGCTTCTGAACTGGCAGTGCTAAGAGATTCGGAAGGAGAAGGTGATCGTCGGTTAGAAGGATCGAACCGTGCTGCAGAAGTATTTCGCCAAAGCGTCGTTGCGCGGAGCCGATGACCTTCCGCCCTTTCCAGGTTACTTCATGGCGCGCTGAACTTGCAAAGCAAGCGACATTAGTAAGCGTACCCGGAGCGTACGTCGCGGAGAATGAGCGACCGGTGGAGGCCGGAGTCACTTCGAGAGGCGAATCCGTTTCGCCAAGATGTTTGACCGCATTCACAAGTGCCTGAACGATCCGATTATGGGCGGCATAAATGCCTTCTGCAGGATTCGCCCGCATGATCACCGCATACGTTAACTCGTTAATGTGCAGCACGGCCCGGCCACCCGTGGGTCGTCGAACGACGTCGACCCCAGCCAGTTTGCAGGCTTCGAGATCGATCGATTCCATTTTTTGCTGGAATCCTATCGAAACCGCCGCGGGCTGCCAGGAGTATAAACGGAGGACGTTCGGCAGGTGCGGCGCTTCGATCCGCTCGCGGGCCAGCGCTTCATCGCGCTCCATGTGATAGGCGCCCGTGCGTTCGAACTCCTGTTCGATGAGCCATGGCGTATGCACTTCGCTTGAATCGGTTGCCGAATATTCCTGTTGCACAATTGGTAAAACACACGACGACGAATTATGCTCTCACTTAAACTGCTGGACCGCTATATCTTAAAGCAGTTCTTCGTCGCCTCCCTTGTCTCGATGTTGGGCTTTATCATTATCTACGTCGCCGTAGACCTAATGGAAAAGCTCGATAAATTCCTCGACCACCATGTCCCTTTCGGTATCGTCGTCGAGTATTATGTTAATTTCACTCCGCAGATCATCGCTCTGATTTTGCCGGTCTGCCTGTTGTTGGGATCACTCTTCGCAACAGGTCGCATGTCGATGGCGAGTGAGATCGTCGCGATGCGTTCGGCGGGCATTTCACTCTATCGGCTGATGGTGCCCTTCATAGTAGCGTCCGTGCTTATTTCCGCAAGCGCTGTTTATTTCAACGGCTGGATCCTTCCGCATGCGAATGTTCGCGTGGAAGAGATCTTGCGCGATCGCGTCCAGGAAGACCTTATTACCAGCCAGCAGTTCGATCTGTATCTTCAGGATTCTAAGAATCGTATCGTTTCCATGGCGGATTACTCCTGGGGACAGAAGCGAGGGACAAAGATATCGGTGCAGACCTTCGACCCGCACGATATTACAAGAATGACCAGCCGCATCGATGCTTCCCTTATTACGTGGGATTCGACACGCGGAATGTGGCATTTGCAAGACGCTGCCGAACGCGTCTTCGAAACGGATACGACCGCTGAAATGATACGGCATATTCCGGGCGCCGAAAGTTATTACCATTTTAGTTTTACTCCACAGGAGTTAAAAGATCGCCTGCTGAAGATGGACGAGATGACCAACCCGGAGTTATACCGGCGTATCCAACTTAAGCGGCGATCGGGACAAGATGTAGCTCAGGACGAAGTCGATTATCATAGTAAGTACTCGCTTGCCTTCACATCACTGATCGTCGTTCTTTTCGGTGTACCGTTCGCATCGAAGAAAAAACGTGGAGGCCTTAGCTTTGAATTTTCGATCGCCATCGCAATTGCCTTCGTCTTCTTAAGCTTTACGAAGATATCACAATCGTTTGGCTACAACGGCCTCGTACCGCCGATGCTAACCGCGTGGCTTGCCAATATCCTATTCTTTTTCGGAGCGCTGATCGTGATCTGGAAAGCGCAGAAGTAATTAATGCGCTATTTGTAAAATGCGGATCGAGCTACCACCATTACTCGAAGTCAACCGGCACAAATAAGGGCCAGCCGGCAGCCTGTCTGCATCGAACGTGACCTCGTGCTCGCCTTCAGATTCGTTATCATCTGCAAGCAAGGCAACGCTCCTGCCCGTTACATCTAATACTTCTAAGCGCACGCGGCCGTCCGTGTTTAGTGAATAACGAATGTTGGTCCTCGCACTGAATGGATCGGGATAATTCTCTTCAATGGCAAAAGATAAAGGACTTGCATTTTTTACACTGGATGATCCTACAAGCGAAATATCGTCCAGCACAAAGTTGCTGCCCAGATGTACTTTACCAACTGAATTCTGCATCAAGACATATATCTCTACCGTATCCGGCACCTGAAAGAGCAATTCAGGTGACACGCTAAAGTGCTTATAGGTATTCGTTGTGATGGAATCGCTGAAATGACACGTCCCTATAAGCCCGCCATTCTTTTTAAAACGAAGATTGATAACAAGCTGGTCGCGACCGATAGAAGTTAGCTTATACCAGCCACTAAATGCAACAGGTTGAAAATTGATGGGAAATCCTTCGTTGGCATCGGAGAGTGCATAGAAAACATACGGAAATTCTATTGAGTCAAGCAGCGTCGCGACAGCTCCGGCGAGAGCAAATTGACCGGAGTGCGCGTCGGTGCTTTGTGTGATCAGACCATTGTCGGTGAAGCCGTTCCAGCCATCAGGCAACAGTCCGCCCCAAAAGGTGTCATAGTGCCAGACTTCAAAACTCGAATTCGGAATGGGATTTGGCTGAGCTGCGGCAGCATGCGCACAAAGCAAAGAAGACACGATTGCAAGAACCCATTTCATGGGCTTTACAACGACTCACACTATGACTGATTCCCGAAGCTTAGCTCTTCTCCGTGTCGAAGAGCGACGAGATCGACTTATCCTCGTGCGTGCGCTTGATCGCTTCCGCAAACACACGAGCTACCGAACGCACACGTATCTTATTCGACTTTTTCTTTAATGGGATCGTATCCGTAACCACAACACACTCGAGCGGCGAGTCCTCGATACGCTTGATCGCTTCTCCGCTTAGCACCGGATGAGTACATGCACCATAAATTGCCTTCGCACCGGCCTTCTTTAAGGCATAGGCAGCATTGGTAAATGTGCCGGCGGTATCAATCAGGTCGTCGATGAGTATCACGTTCTTATCCGAAGGATCGCCGATGATATTCATCACTTCGGCCACGTTCGGCGCCGGACGGCGTTTGTCGATAACGATAAGATCGCTGTTGAACCGCTTCGCATAGGACCGGGCCATCTTCGTACCGCCAACATCCGGCGAGGCAACGGTCATGTTTTTGATCTTCTCTTCCTTAAAATACTTGACGAACGTATTCGACGCGTAAAGGTGGTCGAACGGAATATCGAAAAATCCCTGAAGCTGCGGAGCATGCAGATCCATCGAGATAACGCGATCGGCGCCCGCTTCTGTAATAAGATTGGCTACGAGCTTACTGGTGATCGCCACACGCGGCTGATCTTTGCGGTCCTGCCGCGCATAGCCAAAGTATGGAATAACTGCCGTAATGCGACGCGCACTCGCCCTTCGCGCCGCGTCGATAAGCATAAGCAGCTCGAACAGATTATCCGACGGCGGCATCGTGGACTGGATAATGAAGAGATCTTCGCCACGGATGTTCTCGTCGTACTTGACCCACATTTCTCCATCGGAGAAATTTTTGATGCGCACACTTGCAAGCGGTATCGCCAGGCTGGCCGCAACGGCTTCTGCAAACTTTAAATTGCTACGACCGGAAACTAACTTTGGGTGAGACACGGGCGAAAAGTATGAAGTATGAACTATGAAGTATGAAAAATTCGATCAGTCTCAGCTTCTCTTCAATTTAAGAACGATGGTCGTGAGGATCGCGATCAGTTCGTTCGTCTCCTGAAGCAAGGGTCCGAGTCGTTCGTTCTTAATAAGCTTTGCTTCGATCACAAGTTCGAGCCAATATTGTGTTTCTTCCAGCTCCCCAAGCGAACCCGTGATCTTACTGATATAATCCGGTTTTGATTTCGCCCGAAAGGCTTCTCGGTACTGTGCACCGACTGACGTTCCGCTTCGAACAACCTGTTCGGCAATAACTCTTCCGACTCTATTGGTCGGCAGCGAGTTCACTAAGTTGATAATACGTAGAGCGTACTTCTTCGTCCGTTCACGAAGATCGTTGTCTTTCATATCCTATTCTTACTTCTTACCTCATACTTCAAACCTTCATTGCTGGGGCGGGAGGATTCGAACCTCCGAATGCCGCCTCCAAAGGGCGGTGCCTTACCGCTTGGCGACGCCCCAACAAAAAAGTGAAGTATGAGGTAAAAAGTCAGAAAATTGAATGATGAAGCTAAAAATCTAAGAATTCATACTTCATACTTCATCATTCATACTTTAGTCCAGCGTTGTGTCGGCCTGAACTTCGGCTACGCCTTCGAGCGACGCGATAACAGACTCTAAAATGCGGAAGTTCTGAGCATGTTCCATCGTGCTCTGCGGCGCCTCTAACTCGATCATACCCAGCTCGTAAAACTTTGAACCGGTCGTAAACAGCACGATCCGATTCTCTTTGCGATGTAATGAATCCGACGCTGCTTCCGCGTATTCGTAACTCGCAAAAAGCTTCCCGTTCTCGCTATAGATCTGCGTCGGGCGCGTAATGGCAAGTTTGCCAGAGACCTTCGCCGATTTTGAAGCGAACGACTGGTTTGCCAGCGCCTCCATACCATCACGCTCTACTTCGCGCCGGAATTCCGCCGTGGCCGGGATCTCTGCTAATACAAGAGCTTTGGAGCGCGCCTCATCCGTATAGACTTCGAGCACGTTCTGCATTGGAATGGTCCGTATATCCACATGCAGCCAGTTTTTCGGATATCGTGCGGCAACATCCCCTGCCGGTGAATGGAAATAATCTTCACCTAAGAGGTCCGGTTGTGGTGAATAAGGAGGCAACAGCGCAACCTTGCGCTCGGCCTTACCGAATATTCCGCATCCGGCAAGAAATGCGACGATGGCAAAAAGATAAACTGATCGGGGGATTCGCAACATCACTGCAAATATACCCGATTATTGAGGAAAAATTTTGGGACCGAGCTATTTTCTAGAAATCCCAGCGAAGCGCTGCACCGGCGCCTACCTTCATAAACGGCGCCCCGGAAGATGGGAACAGCTCTCGAAGAGAAGCAGCAACATCGACCGAGATATTACCACTTCGTAAAACCTGCATTCCAAGTGTTGCTCCGGCGATCGCTCCTTCGTTCGAACCGGCCGCCATCAGTTCAGCGAATGGGACAAGACTGCTCCCCTTCACCCAATACCGAACGCTTCCCCCTACATACGCCACCTGCTTTTGTGACGCTACCGGACTTGTTATCACGTTTCCAATGATATTCTGATAGGTATTTCCGTCGTGAGTAAAGGTTGTGTCATGGAACGCGGTTGAATAGGTATTTTGGCGGACCATAAATGTCTCCATTCCCCCAACAAGACCTACCGAAATATTCTGCGTGAGATCATAACCACCAGCAATAAATGGCTCGCCAAAAGAAGCAAGATGATAGGCAGGATCGGCAGAGAGTTGGAAGCCAGCAGATCCCCCGGCCTCAAGAAAGTAGCGGTTTTGGGATGGCTGTTCGGTGTCAAGAGATGTAGTTGGTGCCTGAAGTGTGAAAAATGCTTGCCTAACTGGGGCACGGGCTGCCAGACTAAACTGAGGAAGAGATGGTATTGCCTGAAGAGCCGGGTCTTCCTGAGAGGATAGCTTTGCAGTCCCGTAGGACGTATGGGGCCTTGGCGACGTATAGGTCCCGCGGACTGATGATGTTACGACTGACAATGCTGCATTAGGTTTTTCCTGAAAATTTATGCCCGGCGCTGCCACAGGTTGCCGGAGCCCTGCAGGATTAAATAACCAGTACCCGCCAGCCATAGAAACCAGCACCACCAAAACAGCCAACACTTTTACGGACGGCACACCAAAGGCAAAGCTTTTGCCTTTCACATGCCCTTCTACCAATCGCGTGACCTGCTCGAAGCTGGGTCGAACAGGCCGGGTGCGCAAGTGAGCGATATGATCGTGATACTGCTTAGCGGCCATAACTTTCCTCCGCAAGAAGTAGGATCGGCGCCTCTTCCCTAAAGATCATTCTTTTTTCTTTTCGTGCAGTGCGTGATTGCTCGATCGGAGGAATTCCGAGTGCCTTTGAAAGCAGTTCTCGTCCCCGCCGCAATCTGGATTTTACTCCGCTCAGTGTACCACCCTGCACTCCACGAATCTCTTCCAACGAAAGATCGGCAACTTCGAAAAGCACCAGTGTTTCGCGCATGCGCTCGGGTAATCGTTGCAGGGCATCCATTACGATACGAAGTTCTGCTGCTTGTTCAGGGCTTTGTGTATCTGCTTGGCGAAGTGTAGCAAGTTCTGCATCATAGGCTACTTTATTGCGCTCGCGATATCGGCGGCGCTTATGTAATCGGGAAGCGATAGTTAGCAAATAATGAAGAAATCGCTCGCTGTCTTTGATCCTATCGAATTGCTCGAATGCTTTGAGGACGGTAGCGCTGACGAGGTCTTCGGCATCCATTTCATTTCGAGTAATGGCCAACGCATAGCGGGAGAGCCGGTCATAGACGGGCTCCAACAACTCGAGAAATTCGCGCTGGCGAGTGTCAGTCATTCATATTCTAACACATTGGGGTGCTCATGGTAACACAAAGGTCTTCGATACAGTATTAAAATCGGGACCGCATCTAGATTCCGTTGTAGTCGTTATTACGAAGACATTTCCAGTAAGCTTATAGGGATGCTCTGTAAATATGGAAATATGCCCTACGAGCATGTGATCTTTAGAAATCGTGGATGCCAGCGAAAGATCAGAATGCGACTGGAAAGGCGCCGATGGATTTACAACATGATAATCGGGTACGAAAGAAATCGCAGTATCCGGACCGCTTAAAGCAAAGGAGACCGATAAATCGTATTCCCTATAGGCCGTATCCGATCGAGGCACTTCAATAATAGAAGTATCGATATGCCCATTTGTATCTTTGATCTGAATGGAATCCACATAGAAGGTCCTGATCGAATCTTTTACCGTTGCAGAGATCGAAGAAATGATCACCGAATCCATCAGCTTAACTCGGGCTACCTCATGTACCAAAAATTGAGTTCCGACACCACTAATATTATACTCGGGTACAAGATCAGTGTCGAATCCCGGCTTTGAGATAATAATATTATAAATGCCTGCTGGAATACCTTTAATGGTCCAATGACCGGTCGAATCCGTTTGTGTAGAAAAGCCAGTTCCCTCAATAGCAACAGTTGCGCCCGCTCTGTTTGCAAGCGAATCGCAGTTAAGCCCTATGAGTGCGATTTTGCCAGTGAGCGTTCCCAGATCATCATTCTCTACAGTGGTTGAACTCTTACAGCCTCCGAGGATAGCAGCAGCCAAAAAAATGGGAAGTGTAATTTTATTCCTCATATTAAATATTGTTAAAGGACTATCGTATGTGACCTCAGCCCATCCCAAAGTTTCTTCCGTACCGAAAATTTTTACTCTTCCCTTGCACCGATTGCCGTTCTCCTCTGTTTGCGCTCACAATACCTTGCATCTCCGTTGACTTTTTCCTGAGAATGGCCGACCGCAACACCCTTATCTCCCACGAGCAACAACTGGAAGAACTCCGCGAGTACGTACCGGCCGGAAATGGCCATGACGCGCTTCGCGACCTGACTCCGGCCGATTTTACGCCGAAGGCCGAATGGACCATCGACGATGCGGTCGAAACCTATAATATCGACCGGTGGGGACTCGGCTATTTTGGCGTTAATAAGCAGGGTAATGTCACCGTCTCCCCAATGCGCGATCAGGGTGCTTCCATCGATATTATGGAAGTCATCAAAGATGCCGAAGAATGGGACCTTCGCTTCCCGCTCGTTATCCGATTTCAGGACCTGCTCCGCGACCGCGTCATCGGGCTTAACCGCGCTTTTAACGATACCATTAAAGAGCAGAATTATCAGGGCAGATATTACGGTGTCTTCCCGATCAAAGTAAATCAGCTTCGGGAAGTTGTCGAGGAGATCGAGGATGCCGGTCGACCTTTTAATTACGGCCTTGAGGCTGGCTCGAAGCCCGAGCTATTCGCTGCGCTCGCCACCCATTATAATAACGAGGCCATTATTATCTGTAATGGCTATAAAGATACTGCCTTTATTCGGACTGCTCTTCTCGGCAATAAGCTCGGCAAAAAGGTCATCATGATCGCCGAAAAGGTCGAGGAAGTAAAATCGATTCTTGAAGTCGGTAAAGAGATCGGTGTCAAGCCGATCATTGGCGTGCGAATTCGCCTGGCCGCAAAGAGTACGGGCATTTGGGCAACCTCCGGCGGCGAATCCGCAAAGTTCGGTCTTTCGACGATGGATCTGGTCGAGGCGATCGATTATCTTCAGAGTGAGAACGCGATCGATTCGCTGCAACTCGTTCATTTCCACATCGGCAGCCAGATCCCAGATATTCTCTCCATCAAGCGCGCAACGCGCGAAGCAACCAGGTACTATGCGAAGCTGATCAAGATGGGGCTGACCGGCATTCGCTACATCGACGTAGGCGGCGGATTAGGTGTCGACTACGATGGCAGCCGAACAAGCTTCCACTCCTCCACCAACTACACGATGGAGGAATATGCCGCGGACACCGTCTACAATATTATGGACGTCTGCGATGAAGAAGCCGTACCCCATCCACATATTGTATCGGAGTCAGGCCGCGCGATCGTTGCGCACCACTCGCTTCTGGTCGTGCGTGTGTTTGGCGCGATCGAAAAAACCAAGGCCGAGTACGATCTTAGCGTTCATCGCACCGATCATAAGTGGATCAAGCAGCTACAGAAGATCAAGGACTGGATGGAGACGAATCCGCGCGAAGCGCTCCATGACACGCTGCAGATCAAAGACGATTCGCAGAACGCGTTCGATCTCGGCATTCTCGATCTTCGTACCAAAGCTAAGATCGAAACCTTCTACTGGCACATCGTCGAAGAGATCGTAGAGCTGTATAAGCGCCGCGCCGAGGATCCGAATATCGAAGACGAGATACCGGAAGAAATTGCCGATCTGACTCCGCACCTCGCCGATCAGTACCTCTGTAATTTCTCCGTCTTCCAGAGCTTGCTCGATCATTGGGCACTAGGACAGATCTTCCCTATTATGCCGATCCATCGCCTGAACGAGCCACCGACCATTCACGGCACACTCGTAGACATCACGTGCGACTCCGACGGCAAGGTCTCCAAGTTTGCTGATATTAAAGATGTCCGCACGACGCTTCCGCTCCATCCACTACACAATGGTGAACCGTATTACGTCGGCTTTTTTATGACCGGCGCGTATCAGGACATCATGGGCGATCTACACAATCTTTTCGGGCGTGTGAATGAAGCACACGTTTTCCTCGATCCCGATGAGGAATCCGGCTTCTATATAGAAGAGACGATCCCGGGCAATTCGATCTCACAGGTCCTTGAACTGACGCAATATCACGAGAAGGAATTGGTCCGCCGCATGAAAGTGCAGATCGATGAAGCGATCAAGTCCGATCGCCTTCGTCCGAACGAAGGGATGCGAATGCTGAACGAATACGAAAAAGGCCTGACGGACCACACGTATTTGACATTTAACGGAAAGAGTTAATGAATAAGCAATTCTTTTATGACTGAGGTTTGTTTTACATGTAAGGAGGGTCACTTACATGAATACTCGGTCCTCGAAAGCTCTTTCTCTTTCGATCATCATAATTTGCCTCGGCCTCGAGGCATGCTCACACACCACCGAACCTGCTTCTACTACGTCGTATCCGACCGTATTTAAATTCCTGAATTCGCGTTACGATGAAGGATTCGATACCACGATCGAGCGGATCTTAGGTACAGGACTTAGCTTCGCAGGTAAAAATAATGTGACGATGATCCGCGACAGCACTCGCGGCGTTATCGATACATTCTATTTGAACTGGGAGGCAAATGGCGATCTTAGCTTATACACTCACCCAGAGCACGATTCGTTAGTCCAATACTCTTCGGAGTCTTCGTTTACGCTCCTTCCGTGGATCACAGTGCCGATTGCTTCGAACCGGCCTTTCGTCTTTACGAAGGATACGTTTTACTCTGCCACGAACATCAGCGTGTGGGATTCGATCGCGCCAGATACCGGCTACGCTATTAGCACCGTCGGCTTGCATCTGCCGGCGAATAGAGCGTTCGTTCTTGAACTGACACGAACAATATCCGACTCAATGTATGAGATCGAAGCGGGATATGACGAGCGCCTGTTCTACGCTCCTTCGATCCATTACTTTGTCGAAAGTTTTCCAGAGATCAGTTCGGCCCTGTTTAGCCGGCGAAGACAGGAGTCTTACATGTCTGAATTGATAGACTGGAAATAAAAGGAAATTAGCAACACTCGCTGCATTGCCAGGCCGAACGGCCCCTCAGATGGGCGGTGTTCGACTACATAGCTTCGCCCTCGCCAGAGGAATGTTCAGGATTTTCTTAAGTAACCGGTAGAAAAGTCCTTTAACCGCCTCCCGTCAAATTCTGCCTTCGGGTCCTCAGGCCGTAAGGTTACCTAACGCGTAATCCATTCAATTTCGGTACTCTTTCTCATTGGCATTTCCTTTCCCTTGATGTCAAGCGTCCAGTAGGATGTGACAGGATCCGCTTAAGAATAACTAAGAGAGCGATTGGGCATGCAACAACTTGTGATTTTAGGTGCTGGTACCGCCGGTACCATGATGGCCAACCACCTTCGCAAAAAGGTTGACCTCCGAGAATGGAAGATCACCATTGTCGATCAATACCCAAAGCATTATTATCAACCGGGCTTTCTGTTTATGCCGTTCGGTCTCTATTCCGAGAACGACGTCGTAAAACAGAAACGGGAGTTTATACCCGAGGGCGTACAGTATATAGAGGCTAAGGTCGACCGGATCGAGCCGGAAGCGAACCAACTGGTCCTCCATTCCGGGATGACACTCCCCTACAATATTCTTATCATTGCCACTGGTTCGAAAACCGCACCGGGGCAAACAGAAGGATTACTTGGCGATGACTGGCGTAAACGGGTTTTCGATTTTTATACCTTCGAAGGCGCCGTTGCCTTGCGCGAAGCACTGAAAAACTGGAAGGGCGGGCGTCTCGTCGTCCATATTACCGAATTACCGATCAAATGCCCGGTCGCGCCATTAGAATTCACGTTCCTTGCCGATTGGTGGCTCACCGAACGTGGACTTCGCGATAAAACCGAACTCACCTACGTCACGCCGCTCACCGGGCCGTTTACGAAGCCGATCTGTTCGGATGTGATGGGACATCTCCTTACGGAGAAAAAGGTCAGGACCGTTACGGAGTTTAATATCGCCCGAGTTGACAACGAGAATCATAAGATCGTATCCTGGGACGATAAGGAAGTACCGTACGACCTGCTCGTTACCATCCCCACTAATATGGGTGACGAAGTTATCGAACGCTCCGGCTTTGGCGACGAGCTTAACTTCGTACCGACCGATAAAAACACACTTCAATCGAAAGTAAAAGAGAATATCTTCGTCATCGGCGATGCGACCGATCTGCCAGCGTCGAAAGCCGGCTCGGTGGCACACTTCGAAAGTGAAGTGCTGACGAAAAATATTCTTCACTACATGAAGGGCGAACCGCTCGAAGCTGATTTCGACGGCCATGCGAATTGCTATATCGAGTCGGGGTACAACAAAGCATTCCTGATCGATTTCAATTACGATCTGCAGCCGGTGCCCGGCACTTTCCCGCTACCTGGGATCGGCCCGTTCTCTCTCTTAAAAGAGACTCATATCAACCACCTTGGGAAGCTTGCTTTCCGATGGATCTATTGGAACGTGCTGCTCAAAGCGAAGCCGATGCCTGGCATCGATCACAAAATGAGCCGCACCGGCAAGCACATACCACAAGAAATTCTCGCGGCGGAAGCCGTGCATTAACACCGTTCAACAAGGTTCTACTATGGCACAGAAACAAATTAACGGCACAACAATAGACGTGAACGATGAAGGGTACATGACCAACCATTCACAGTGGAATAAGGTCATCGCCGCTACCATTGCCGAAGAAGAAGGTATTACCCTGACGCCGGCACATTGGCGCGTGCTCGACTTCATCGATCATGATTTCCAGGAAAAAGGAGTCGTACCCGGCATGCGGCGTATGAACAAGGTCGGTGGCATTCCGACGAAGGACCTCTACGAGCTCTTTCCGAATGGCCCGATCAAGAAAGCCGCAAAAATTTCCGGCTATCCTAAACCTGCAAGCTGCGTATAAAAGAAAGGCCTCCCAATGACCGGCTCTCAACCCATCTCGAAGGTTTCGATCGTAGTATCGCGTGGCTCCCTCGAAGGGATCTACCCTGGCCTTATCATGGCCAACGGTGCACGCATGGAAGGGATCGAGGCAAATCTCTTCTTTACGTTCTTTGGGCTTTACGGAGTTCTAAAGAATTACAATGATAAGATTCGGGTCGCGACCGTAGGAAATCCGGCGATGCGCGTCCCTTCTGCGAAAGGATTGCCTATGCCGACGCTCCTCGGGGCTATCCCCGGCATGTCTGCTATCGCAACCTGGATGATGAACAAGGAAATGGAGAAGATCGATATTCCGCCCATTCCGGAATTCCTCGAAATGATCCATGACGCCGGAGCAGGGATCTATGCCTGCAAAGCCACCGTGGACATGTTCCATCTTACGAAGGATGACTTCATTCCTCAAATGGATAAGGTGCTCACTGTAGGAGAGTTTTACGAACAATCGGCCGGGGGGCAGATCATTTTTACCTGATCACTCATCGGTCAATTTTCCTTCAAAACAAGGAAGCTGGCAAGCGTCACGACCCGCATTGCCAGATCAAAATAGAAAGGACGTTGCTAAGCAACGTCCTTTTTCGTTTTCTATTGTTATATCCATCACCGGAATAAGCGATTACGAAAACGCGGACTTATGCTTCTGAATATTCTCGATTTTTCAGAGATATTTTTGGCCCAGATTTTGGTAATTGTTGAGTTCGGCTGTTTTTTTATATGTCAGACAATATTTTCATATTTTGTTAGTGAAATCCTGGCCTCAGCATTGTGGTTAGGACGGATCGCTACTGTAGAATAAGCGTTGTGAGTCGAGGGGCGTATTTGCTTTCCTGGAGCCCAACATACAGTTCTGTTTTGTTCTTAGAAGCATATGTCAACAAGCAATCGTGACCATCTTAGTCAGGCGGAATTGCTGCGAGTGATCCAAGGCATGGAACAAGATGCCGCATCCGAACTTCATGAGCATACCCGCCTTCAAACTAATCTTCAAAACGACAATCGCATACTGCAGACGCGGAATGAGGCACTCCAGAAGTCGCACGAGAAACTGGAGGCATCACTCGCTCAATATATGTCGCTTTATGAGCATGCACCCATTCCGTGTGTCTGTGTCGATAGTAAAGGTATCATTCGCCAAACAAATCTTGCAGGAGCGCAGATGCTCGGAGCAAGTAAGGCGACCGCGCTCAATGGCTTATCAGTACTGAACTTTCTCGCGGAGGATCACCGGGTCGCGTTTCTAGCTCACCTCAAGCAAGCCTTTCTCTTCAATCAGATCGAAACGACCGAACTGCAGATCGTTGCCGGAGAAGAGAAGCGATTCATGCGTCTTAATAGCATCGCTTTGCCAATGTCAAACCCTAAACTAGCGTGCTGCTGGTCCACCTATACGGACATCACCGATCTGAAACGGGCAGAATGGGCCCTTCGTACCGCCGGTGTAAATGTAAAAGCGATTTTTGACAATGCCGGTCACCCGATGTGGTCGATCGATCGCTCACAGGCAATCATTGCCAGCAACGATGCCTTTCAAGAATTGCGAAGCCAGCTCGAACCCAATTCAATGCTCGATGAGATATTGAAGGGGTTATACGTTCGAGCTCTTTCCGGAGAGCGTTGCACGCTCGAACAAGCGTTATCCGTCTCGCTCGATCCTTCCATACCCCAACCATCGAGAGGAGCGTAGGTTTGAATTCTCCTTCAATCCTATCCAGGTGGAGGGACAGATCACTGCCGTCTGCGTCAGCGCGCGAGATATCACCGAGCGGCACAACATTGAGAATCGGTTGATTCATGCTAAAGAGGCTGCGGAAGAGAAGACACGTCTGAAGTCGAGTTTCCTTTCCAGTATGAGCCACGAGTTGCGTACACCACTCACTGCCATCATCGCTAATTGTAACCTGATCGAGGACATCGTAGACTCCGATGCACCCGTTCGACAATATATCTCGATCATCGAAGAAAATTCGAAGCAGTTGATCGATATCATCAACGATATTCTCGATCTGGCGAGACTCGAATCCCGTAAGACCGATTTTGCCGGGGAGGTCCTCGACCCCACTCAATGCATCCAAAAGGTCGTCAAGATGGTCGAGCCGATCGCAAAAAAGAAATCGGTGAAGCTCAGTGTGGGCAAGCCGATCCAGCCGCTTCACGTATTCGTCAATGCGGCGTACCTCGAGCGCATCCTCACCAATCTGATCGGAAATGCGATCAAGTATACGAATAACGGCACGATCATTATCAATGTGGCGGAAGAAGGTGTAGCCGATTCACGACGTGTTAGTATTAGTGTGGTCGATACCGGTATCGGTATCTCGGAGTCCTTCCTTCCCTATATTTTCGACGAATTCCGCCGGGAGCGTGCCAACACAACGGATGGCTCGGGCTTGGGACTAACGATCACGAAGAAGCTGGTCGAATCCATGAACGGCTCGATCGAAATTAGGTCTTCCGAAGGTAAAGGAACGACGGTCTCGGTCAGCTTCCCAAAGGTGAATATTAATAGCGAAGAGCAATCTATCAACTCCAATCATCAGGCGATCCGAACGATGTCAAAACTGAATTATCACGTCAATTAAGAATTGAGGTTACTCAACCAACCGATTCGAGTGCCTTCGAAAACCTACTAATGCCTTATGATCAATCGCAGTGCACCTTCAAAGAATGGCTGCGTGCGCAAATGACCGAACATGCGATCCCAGTGACCGCTCTCAATATCTTTAAAAAGCAGATCGATACCGTTGCGTACTATGGGAGGATCCATAAATGACCATGCAGATTGGGACTTTCGGACAGCCGGATCCAAGAATGCCTCAGGTCTTCCGTAATAGGCTTCTGTGAAGCCATCAACACAATCGAGTGGAATTGGGATAGTGCTTACAGATGTATTTTCAGCCAACAATCCGCATATTTCATCAATGGGACGAAAGCGTTTGCCTTCAATGAGATGAAATTCCGGTATATAATGAGAAAGCCACAACCGATTTAACGCAGAGGGATCAAACGTCATAATAACGATTGGTCCACGAGTTACCCGACGCAGCTCTCTCAAGCCTCGCTCAAGATCGCCCCATTGATGGATCGTAAGAATTGCCATGGAGGCATCCACCGAAGCATCATCCAGCGGTAACGATTCAGCAGCGCCATGAATAGCTGGCACAAGATGTTTAGGCCGCTGAGCGCGCATTACAACAGACGGCTCGATAGCAATCACATAGCGATCTTCCGGTTCGTAGTTACCGGAGCCGGCACCGATATTAAGAACCGTTTTTGCATCACCTAAGGCAGAGTGGATAAGTGCTGCTATGCGAGGATCGGCCCGACGATAATTAGGGTATCCTCTGCCACTCAAATCGTAGTTATGGTCTCCGCCGATCCACTCACTGTGAATTGCAGCCATTGTATAGTAAGCTATGCAGCCGCTTCTTCGACCAATTCCCCTTGCTTCTCCTTCGAGCGCACTACAACGCCTTCCTTCTTCAGGCGCACGCTTACGATCTTCGAGACGCCGTCCTCTTCCTGTGTGACGCCATAGAGCGCATCGGCGGCGGCCATCGTGCGTTTATTGTGCGTAACGACGATGAACTGCGTGTTCACCGCAAACCGGTGAATGATGGAGAGGAATCGGTCGATGTTCGAATCGTCGAGCGGGGCATCCACTTCATCGAGGATACAGAACGGCGATGGCTTTACGAGATAGATCGCGAACAAGAGCGCGATAGCCGTCATCGTCTTTTCACCACCCGAAAGCAGTTCGATCGAGTGCGGACGCTTACCACGAGGCTTGGCAATAATTTCTATTTGTGCTTCGAGCGGGTCTTTCTCAGCTTCCAGTTGAAGATCGCACTCGTCGCCTTCTGCAAAGAGCGAGCGGAAGATCTCCTGGAAATTATGCCGGACTTCCTCGAACGTTGACAAGAATTGTTGTGTCGCCGTTACATTGATCTCTTCGATCATGTTAACGAGGTTCTTTTGTGCCTCGTCCAGGTCGCGGCGCTGATTCGTGAGGAATTCCAACCGTTCGGATTCCTTTACGAACTCATCGTACGCAAGCAGGTTAACAGCGCCCAAATTCTTGATCTTCTGCTTTAGCTCGCGGACCTGTTCGCGTGCATCGCCAAAGCTGAAATTTTCCTCCTCCGGATAGGTCTTGCGTTCGAGCTGTTCGATCTCGAATTCTTCCTTTGCACGCTGTGCGATCTGCAGGACCTTTTGCTCGAGCTCCTGGATCTTCATCTGCAACTCGTGCGTGATGTTGATCGTCTTATCGTGCTCCTGACGCTCTTCACGCAACGCATCGCGGTATTTGTGCGCTTCCGTCTGCTTCGCTTTCCGCAGCTCGACGATCTCCTCATGCTGACCGGTCGCCGTTACTAATTCGGCTTCCAGTCCGGTAAGCATTTCGCGGAATTCCCCAAGCTTTCCAGCTAACTCTACGAGATCGGTCTCGGCGCGCTCGCGCTCGCGTTCGCGCTGGTCCGCAAGCTGTGCGGCGTTATCGATCGCGCGTTCGGTCTGGCGCGTTTCGCTTTCGATGCGGGACACCTCCGATACAAGGCTCGCGAAACGTACCTGCACTTCGGTCGAACGTTGCGATTCCTCGGCAAGCAAGCGCTCGGCTTCTTCCACCAAGTGCTGCATCTTCACCGATTCTTCGAGCGCTTCACCATGCTGGCGCTCGAACTCGCCCACTTCCACTGCGATCGCATCCAGCGATTCTGCAAGCGGCGCTACGTCATTCTTAAGGCGGGCTTCTTCTGTCGTGAGTTGTTCGCGCTGCTCGCCGTTTCGAGTAAGCTCGTAATTTACCTGCGAGGCGCGCATTTGCACCGTACGGCGAGCTTCCTCCGCCTCACGTACTTTCTTTAAAAGCGCGCGCTCATCGATCTGCTCGAACTCGCGGTTCGCGTCCGCGATCTCTTTATCGTACCGCTCGATCTCTGCCTTCAGGTTAGCGACTTCGATCTCGAGTTCGCGGATCTGCTCTTTCTTACCGATGAGGATACCTTCCGTGCTCTTCTTCGAACCGCCCTTTACAAATCCGGCACGCGTGATGACCTCGCCATCGAGCGTAACACAGCGCTCGATCGCTGGTGTGGTGTCGAGCAGTGAGTAGCCGTCCTGGATCGAATCCACGATCGCGATCTCCGAAAGGAGCATCGAGAAGAGATTGTGGTATCGGTCGGAGAAGCGTGCGATAGAAAGAGCGCTGTGCGCACCGGCAGGAAGCGAGATGTGCTGGGCCTGCGTATTCGGCACGCGGTCGAGCGCGATAAGCGTTGCCTTACCCTTCTGCGAATGCTTCAGGACGTCCACCGCTTCGAATGCGTCTTTGCTCGTCTCAACGATGAGATAATACGCGATCTCACCAAGGGCGCTCTCGAATGCGACGCGATAATCCGAATCGCAGTCGAAAGCATCGGCGACCGTGATAGGATCGGTCGATGCCCAGCCCGATTCCGAAAGAAGATATTGCGTGCCTTCTCCGGCACCGATTCCCTGCTCTACCAAGCCCGTAAAGAACTCGATCTTCGAGATCTTTTTACCAATCTCGTTCTGTAGTGTGAAGGAAGCGTTCTGTAACTCGTCGAGCTTTGTCTTGAGCACTTGCTGACGGTCGCGTGCTGCTTGATGCTCCGCTTCGGCTGAAGTAACGCGGTCGTTCGCTGAAGCAAGATCTACCGTCAACGTATTTGATTCCGCCTCGAGCTTCGTATGCTTCTCATCGAGCGTAATGTATTCGCCTTCAAATTTCGAAAGTCGGCGCTCCAATTCCTCAATGCGCGCACGACGTCGTTCGAGGTCGTTCGAGCGTTCGTTGCGCTTGTTCAGAAGCGAATAGACGGCATCGCGAGCCTTCTGTAATTCGCTGCGGCGTTGGCGAACGACCGACTCCGCTTCGGCTCGCACCTGTTCCTTCTCGCGCTTCTCTTCTTCCAATACCGAGCGATCGCCGGCGGCACGCTCATGAGCCGTCTTCAATGCTTCCAGCCGTTCGGCTAGTTCAACTTTCTCACGCTGGAGGCGCTCATGGTCTTTGGTCGCGCGTTCTTTCTGCTCGCCCAAAGCGCGGATGCGTTCTTCCGTCGCGATGATCGTTTCGCGAGTGCGCTGGATGATCTCCGACTTCTCCTTTACGGTGCGCTCGGAGGATTGCAACCGTTCTTCGATCTCCGCTTCTTCCCGTTCGAGCACATCGAGCAAGGCTTCGTATTTCGAAAGCTCGCCGGTAATGCGGTCGCGGGTGGATTCCGCATTCTGCAACTCTGCGACGAGCGGAGCGATGCGATCGGAGTTAAGCGCATATTCGCGTTCGAGCAAGTCGATCTCGAGCGCTCGCAATTCTGCGGAAAGCTCGGCATGCCGTTTCGCACGTTCAGCCTGACGTTCGAGCGTCGCCACCGACTTCGTGACTTCCTTTACAATGTCATCGACACGGGCAAGATCGGCAGCGACTTCATCCAGGCGGCGAAGCGCTTCTTTCCGGCGAGCCTTATACTTGGTGACGCCCGCGGCCTCTTCGAATAACTTGCGACGCTCTTCGGTACGGTCCGAAAGGATCGTCTCGATCATCTTCAACTCGATCACCGAATAGGCATTCGCACCCATTCCGGTATCCATAAAGAGCTCGATGATGTCGCGCAGGCGGCACTGTGCTTTGTTCAGCAGATATTCTGATTCACCCGAGCGGAACAGGCGGCGCGTGATCGTCACTTCCTGATATTCCGTCGGCAGAATGCCTTTCGTGTTCTCGATCGTAAGCGAGACCTCGGCCATACCGAGCTGCTTGCGAGTCCGCGTACCGTTAAAGATGACGTTCTCCATGACGTCGGAGCGGAGGGTACCGGCTTTCTGCTCGCCGAGCGCCCAGCGGATCGCATCCACCACGTTCGTTTTGCCGCATCCGTTCGGGCCGACGATCGCCGTCATACCCGAATCGAACTTCAGCAGCGTCTTGTGCGCAAACGACTTAAATCCGATGATCTCTAATTTCGATAAATACACGCGAGTATAGTGCTAAGTACTGAGTGCTAAAGAGGTTGGAAGTGCTGAGTCCTAAGTGCTTAGTGCTAAGTAAGATAGCCCTAACGTTTCGGCGCAAACTACTTAGGACTCAGGACTTAGCACTTTTCGGGCGGTTACGCACCCCGCCCTACTAACGGCGTGGCGGGCGAAAAATTCGCCAGAATTTCCCACTTTTGAAGAAAAACGAATGCTACGACAGCTACCAAAGCCAGGAACGCAACCCCATATAAATAGATACGCGTCGGATAGATATCGAAGAGAACGCCAGCGCCTTTCAAAACCCGGAAATAGCTCCACAGAAAAATGACAAGGAGGATGACGCCCGACAGCACGGCAGTCGGATGATCGAAATCCATGCGGGGTAGAATGAGGTCATACGCAAGCAAAAAGGCCAGCGGCAACAGCGACCACACTACGATATTATAGGTATCGCTGAAATAGATGCGGCCCTTCACAAAGATCGCTGCGAACCGCATAAGCAATGCAAGCACGATCACGAGTACGAACGAGATGAGCGTGCCCCAGATAAGCAGCGAGGCGTAGCTCGCACCGAGCGTACCGTTCGTAAGCGCGCTCGATGGTAATAACGAACTGAAAATTTTCCTGCCAGCAGGTGAAATGGCATAACCATTCATGAGCGTTGCCATGGCGATGGCGAAGCCGCCCGCAAGTACGAACGCGAGCACCGTTGTCTGACCGTTCGGCAACAAGCGGCCATCGCGGATATCCGCAAAAAAGTTGAATGGACGTATAAGCGAGCGCCCCGCATACTCGCGAAATCTCCGGTCGAGGTTCAGCAGCAGGAACAGCACGAGCAGCAGCGCGAAATCATACAGTAATGGTCCGAGCGAGGATGGACTCTCCGTAGTCTGCATTGCGCGAGTTAACAACTTCGACGAGCGAAGAGTTAAAAGTGCAAGGTAAAAGTGTAGAGCAAGCTTTAGCTTGCTCCATCGTCTGAACTGGGATTTGGGGGATGGAGGGATAGCTGAGATCTGTCAAGCAAAGTAAAAATGTGGAGTAAGTTTTAGCTTGCTCTATCGTTTGAACTGGGACTTATGGGACGGAGGGATATATGGGCTCTCTCGGCGAAGAGTTAAAGTGTAGAGCAAGCTTTAGCTTGCTCTACTGTGTGAACTGTCCCACAAATCTCAGTTCAGATGCCCACGGGAACGATGATATAGGTGCCCATTTGTTTACCTTCTGTTCGAAGCTAGTTCTTTTGAAAACCGAGCAGATGATTTAAAAACCGGAGCAGGCAATTATGAATATTAAACGCACACAACTGGCTTGAAAACTATCGCCGCGTATCGGTCGGGCCATGCGTATAAAACCGGACGCATGCCGATGGTGTTACGCGGCCAATGGTACTGATCATTCCATCGATACCGATCGTGCACGGAGTCTGCGGAGCGCAGATCGCCTCGCTGGCGCATGAAATCCACCACGCCGACCGCGACATTTACTCGCAGGACCCGATCGATCGGGCGCGGCTCTTACGCAAAGAGAACGCGAAGATGCTGAACCTGCAGTTTTTGGACCACGATCCGTGGGACGATGAGTGCCTTGCGATCATCCGGCGCATGCGGGAAGCCGTCGATATTCCGTTCGGCATTTCACTTCTTGATATCCCACAAGCCCAACATGATTGCAAGATCCTATTCGACGCTGGCATCTATCGACTGTTCCTTCCGGTCGGTACCGATGAGGCGCTGTTCTTCTCGTGGTGTGGCTCATTCACGTCGCGTAAGATCATCCCGACGGTCGATCTCACATTCGACCTCGCAGCCAAACTTCCGGTCTATCGCAGCCGCGGCGTCGAGCGCATCGCGATCGACATCTCCCGTCGAGATACGTTAGAGAGCGGTACCATCGATTGGAATAAGCTGAGAGCGGTTATCGACTTGGCAAAAGAGAATAGCATTCGGCTGACCGTCCTGCATGGCGTGCGAGGGTATCCCGAGCTAAAACAATTGCAGGATATGGGTCCCGCGCTCGATTCGCTCATCCTTTGCCGGGCGCTGAATGAGAATCGATTCCCCTGTCAGCTTATCTGGCGAGAGATGGAAGCAACCTACGCGTTCGAATCGACGCCGAAGAGCAATCTCTGGACGAATCCGCTCGAAGGTAAGCCACACCTGTAAGAGTGGTGAACGGTGAGTGGTGAACGATGAACGGTGACGGGTGGAAACCAGGAAATCGAATCCTGGACGCGTTTTTTTCGTAAGCGAGGTATTCCACCTCTCAACGATGATAACACGAACGAATCTCACCGTCATGTTACTCTCGATCTTTGGACTATGGGGCTGCTCGAGTTCAAAAGGTGATCTCGCGGTCGTACCGACGGTTGACTTGCAGCGCTACACTGGAACGTGGTACGAGATCATGCGCATTCCGCACAGCTTCGAAAATGGTCTCAAGTGTGTAACGGCGAATTACTCGATCAAGCCGAACGGCGACATCAAGGTCGAGAACATGGGCCATAAGGTCGATGACCCGTCTCGGGTCAAGACCGCGATCGGGACCGCGTGGGTACCGAATGCCAATGAACCCTCGAAGCTCAAGGTCCGCTTCTTTTGGCCGTTCAGCGGTAACTACTGGATACTCGCGCTGGACAGAGACTATCGCTACGCGATGATCGGTGACCCGAGCCGAGATTACCTATGGATCCTCAGCCGCGATAAATCATTGCCTCAATCAACGCTCGACGCCTTGCTCCAACAGGCGAAAACGGAGGGCTTCGATATTACGCGACTCGAGCATGTCGCTCAGGATTGCGAGTGACGTAAAGACGATTACGAAGTCTTTCGAAAAATAAAAAAGTGTCCGATGGTAGTATCGGCGGTGTAGTGAGTAACGAGGTATTCCCTCATCTCCGGCCACGCGAGTAATGCGCTGTAAGAATCGAGATCAGAACCAGTAATGTACGGCTTCGCGTCACCAAACTCGGCAACGAAATATTTCGGAGGGGTTGAATTCAGTTGCGAAAGAAGTTTTGACTTCCACGATATTGGAGTACCCGCAGTGCGAAGCGGTGTAGCGGTTAGGCAAATGGTCTGTGGAAGGCGACCCGCGAAAAAGTAAATGGCTACATCGTTACCCCAGAAGAACAATTGGTCGCGAGGCTGCATCCGAGCAGTTAAATAAGAAGCAACATCGTGTTGCTCCTTAGCGAAGTAATCCGGAATACGATGCTGAACCTCCGCCGGTTGATTACCTCGAATAGCGGCGACGGTCCAGGGAATCGACTGAGTGGCGATTCTCGAAAGAGGTGAACCGATCACTAAGGCGATAAGGCATAGGACAATTGCGGCTCTCGCAAGGACTGTAGTAGAATTCCAGTTTGCGTTCAATCTCTCGAGCAGCGATTGGATCGCGATCGCCGCGAAGGGCGTAAGCGCCCAGAGTGCCCGAGTGTATTGATAGGGAAATTCGATCTTCCGCTCGATGAGAACGCCAAGAAGTTGAAAACAGAATGTAAGAAGTAATAACGTAAATAGAGGCTGGTTCTTTTTGTGGCGAATAAAGAGTGCGACGCCAAGTGCTCCAAACAGCAGCAGCGTTGGTGAAGCGGAGTAAATAAGCCGTCCGGGAAATCTCAAAAATATCTCTTCGAGAAGAGAGCGCTCCGTTCTTCCAACAGAAGAATAGTACGACAGCCAATGAAGCCATTCTAAGAACGAAGAAGAGGAATTAGAAATACGAAGACTCCACAGGAATATTAAACCCAACGCGGCGAGTGATGCGATCAGGCCAAGCGCTACGCTCCATTTGGTCCGCGCAGAAATTCGACGGTCCAAAAAGATAAATAGGATAGCAGCGAGTGGCCCTAGTACCAGCGTAAACTTTAGCATCAGTAATGCGAATGCAGCGACACCCATGATGAGGCTGTAAAGAAATGCTCGCGTGGGACGCTCGACCGCTCGAAGCGTGACATCGAGAAGTATGAGCGATGGCAGTAGCGCGAAGCTTTCGGCTTCGGCGGTCATCCAAAATCCGGAGCCGGCATAAAGTATGACGGTAAGCGAAACGGCGATGATGGAAATTTCGGAAGCGAGATAACGCCGAAGAATTTTATAGAAGTAAAAAGAGGCGCCGATCCAAAACAAGATATCGACCAGGCGAATGGACCATTCGTGATCTCCGAAAAGTCCTGACGCTACGGAGTATATATAGAAGATAAGCGGCGGCTTGGTATCGAGAAAATCGCGAACGGGCACGGCTCCTTTCCGGACCATTTCTCCACCGAGGGCGAAGACGGCCTGGTCGTAGCCGAACGGATAAAAGATCATCGCGATCAGCATTACCGCCCCAAGCGCCGCAAGCACAATGGCAAGCGGTCGGATAACGGGGGCGATCGGGCGAGAATTGGTGGCTATCAAGGCCACAAAAATACGAGATAATGTCTGCTAGCTTGTCTCAGACACTGATCTTCCAAGTTGGAAGGCCGGTTAAATATATGTTTGACTTTGATACACTTGTCAAAAACATGAGTCAATTTGAGAATGGCAGAGCTTTAGATGTTCTAAGTTGGGAATCAGTGTGTAGCACTCTTGGGCAGGTGTGCGAATATGACATTACGAAATCTTGAACAATCGAGATTTTTGGGCCAAATTCGAAGATTTTTGTATCAGAATTGGGTGAAATTTCGTCTTATCCAACGAGGCGCGAATAAATAATATTGGTACCGCGCCTCACGGCAAATCGATTACGAGCAGGTGAGCTTCTAGTTAGTTGCCAATTAGTTTAAGTGCCAGTTTAGTTATCAGCCAAAGGCAAGCCCAAGCCATGAAAACGATAGCTGCCCTCACAATTGCACTGTTTGCTTTGTTGGTCACACGCAGTGAGGCCCAACAGGCGGGCGCACAAAGCCAGCAAGCGGCGATCCCGACTTCGTATACCTATCGGGTATCGAATGATAAAGCGCCAGTAATGAGCTTTGAGGAAGTAAGATCCATTACGCAAAGCTCCGTCCGTGAGGCGGTGAGCAACCAGTTGAAGGATATTACCTCCCAGGCCGTCAACAGCAAACTTGCCGGCAATTTTGAAAGCCTCGTTAGCGGTACGACGATTGGCTTTTCTGCCCCCGTCGCCGGACTCGCGGCCCATTCCATCACGGAGCAATATTCGATGAATGTGAACGTCCATTACGAGCAGCGCCCGATCGGTGGTATTCTTACGATCAAGGTCGAGCTCGTTCCGGTGTTCTCGGGTATCGGTTCTGCCAGCCGCCCGATCGCACAGCGAGAAATGTCGCAAGCGATCGATAATCTCGATGAAGATGCGCTCGGTGATATCGTTGCCGACCTCACGCATCAGCTCGGCGCAGATTACGCCGCAAAATAAGTTGACTCCATGAACAGAGGGACCTAAGATCAGAAAATGCACTGACCCTCTCACCAAAGAATCTTAGGATGTAGTAAGAACCGGCTTCAGATAACCTGAAGCCGGTTCGCATTTTAGGGCCACAAGTTACATTTGGGCCATCTCTCCGTATTTTTGCACCACATGACTCCAGAATTACTACAGAAATACGAACCCGTCATCGGACTCGAGGTACACGCGCAGATGCTTACGAAATCCAAGGCATTCTGCTCCTGCTCGACGGAATTTGGTGCGTCGCCAAACCATAATACCTGTCCGGTCTGCCTCGGGCATCCAGGTACTCTTCCCGTTCTCAATGAGAACTTGCTCCGCTTTATTGTCCGGATGGGCTTGGCAACCAATTGCGAAATTCGCGAGCGCTCGATCTTCGCTCGTAAGAATTACTTTTATCCGGACCTTCCTAAGGGCTATCAGATTTCTCAGTATGAGACGCCTATCTGCCACGACGGATTTCTCGAAGTGGAGCAAAAAGATGGGACGCTAAAGAAGATCGGCATTACACGCATTCATATGGAAGAGGACGCTGGTAAGTCGATCCACGATTTCGGCGCCGAAACGCTGGTCGATCTTAACCGTGCCGGCGTACCGCTTATCGAGATCGTGAGCGAGCCCGATATGCGTTCGAGCGATGAAGCCTATGCCTATCTGACGACCATTAAGTCGATCGTTACCTATTTAGGTATTTGTGACGGCAATATGGAGGAAGGTTCGCTGCGGTGTGATGCCAACGTCTCGGTCCGTTTGCGTGGCGCAGAAAAGTTTGGGCAGAAGACGGAAGTAAAGAATATGAATAGCTTCCGCAACGTGCAGCGCGCTCTGGAGTCCGAGATCGAACGGCAGATCGGTCTTATCGAACGCGGGGAGAAAGTCATTCACGAAACAATGCTCTTCGATGCCAATAAGGGCGTTACACGTCCGATGCGCACGAAGGAAGAAGCCCATGACTATCGGTATTTCCCTGAACCCGATCTTCTTCCTGTTACGGTCACTACAAAATATCTCGATGAGGTCCGTTCGGAAATTCCAGAGCTTCAGCGCGCCCGCCGCGACCGTTTTGTAAGCGAGTACAAAATTCCGAGCTATGATGCGGGTGTATTGACAGCCGATAAAGCCACCGCAGACTTCTTTGAAAAGTCGATCTTAAGCCTTGTAAAGAAGTCGGACGAAAGCATAAAAGCCCTGTCGAATTATATCATGGGCGACGTAATGCGGCTTATGTCCGAGCGGAAGCAAACCATCTCCGCGCTTGGACTTCAGCCGAATCATCTTGCAGAGCTCGTCGACCTTATTCAGGATAAAACAATATCGAATAAGATCGCCAAGGATATCTTTCCGGATTTACTTGGCAATAGCGATTCGCCAAAGCAGATCGTTGAGAAGCGAGGCCTTGTACAAGTTACCGATACCGAATCACTTCGAGCGACCGTTCGTGATGTGATCGCGAAGAACCCGAATCAGCTTGCACAATATAAGGGCGGCAAAGTTGCGCTCTTTGGCTACTTCGTCGGTCAAACGATGAAGGCGACGCAGGGTAAAGCGAACCCCGAAATGGTGAATTCGCTAATGAAGGAAGAATTAGAGAAGGCGTAATGTCAACGCCACTTCGTATTCGCCGAACTGCGCGAGCGATCGTTGTAAATGACCGCGAAGAGGTACTACTCATTCAACATTCGGATACATCGCCTGCTAACCCGAAACAGCCTGACCGATTGATCTATTGGGTGGCTCCCGGCGGTGGCGTCGAAGATAATGAGACCTATGAAGCGGCGGCAATTCGTGAGCTAAAAGAAGAGACGGGAGTTCACATCGAGTCAGTGGAACGGTGCATTCTCCGGCGAGACATCGACCTTCTGTACGGGAAAGAGCTTGTAACCTCCCGCGAATATTTCTTTTTGGCGAGAATTGTTGGTAGACCGACACCAACGCGATTTAAGGTTCATCCTGAAGAGAATATTTCCGACTTTCGTTGGTGGCCGATCTCCGAAATCGAAACTTCGAATGAGACCTTTTTCCCGGAAGGCCTCATCCTTTTACTTAAAGACATTCTAAATCCAACCCTTTCTAATGCGTCAGAAATTCGTTTGCGGTAACTGGAAGATGAATGGCACCATCGAAGAGACGCGTAAGCTGCTCTTCCAGTTAAATGTGGAATGGAGCAAGACCTGCGAGAACATCGAAGTTGCAGTGTGTCCGCCGTTTACTTCCCTACTTATTGCAAAACACGAGTTGGAGTTCGCTAAAATAAAATTTGGCGCGCAGAATTGCCACTGGCAGGATAAAGGTGCGTTCACTGGCGAGATCTCAGCCGTCATGCTTGCCGAACTCGATTGCACGTATGTGATCGTTGGCCATAGTGAACGTCGAACGCTCTTCGGCGAAACGAACGAGACCGTTGCAAAAAAAGCGGCTGCTGTTATCCAGGCAGGAATGCTGCCCATTATTTGCGTGGGCGAAACGGAGAAAGAGCGTGAAGCAAATCAGACGGAAGCGGTGCTCCGCGCTCAGATCGAAGGGAGCCTTGCCACAATTACAAATGAAAATTGCTCGAAGATGGTAATCGCTTATGAGCCGGTATGGGCTATCGGAACAGGCAAAAATGCTACACCGGCGCAGGCACAGGAGGCTCATGCCTTTATTCGGTCAGAGTTAAAAATGCGCTATGGGAATGCCGCTGATAGCATTCAGATCCTCTATGGCGGTAGCCTCAAGCCCGAGAATGCCGATGCGATCTTCGCACAGCCAGACGTCGATGGTGGCCTCATCGGTGGCGCTTCGCTCGATGCCGGCTCATTCGTCCGGATTATCGAGTCTGCGGCAGAAACCCGAGCCTAAATCAATATCGGCCATTTCGAGTAGCTGCTCACATCACCCGGCAGCCGAGACGCGGACAAGTTGAGAGAGAATTATTCGATTCGCAATCGGCTTTGGTTTTCATGCGACGCTTCATTGGTGCTATTTGCATCATCTGTTCCATCGGCGCATTAGCAAATGCGCAGCAATTGCATGGGAAGATTTTAGTCGTATCTGATTCAAATTGGTTTTATCCCCATGATTTTGACTCAATCCTACCCAGTATTTATCATGGAAGAGTCGATTTGTTATTCCATATCCAGCTTCCTACAGATCTATCTGAATACGATGCAGTAGCCATTTTGCGTCAGGGATGGTATGACTCGTTACGTGTTGGCGATCAACTAAGCCTGATCCAATATCTTAAGGCGGGCGGCAGAGTCTATGCCGAAAATTCAGGTTTTTTTCTCGGACAGAGAGATACCCTTTGGCATTTCATAGGGTTGCATTCTGAACAGACTGATAATCTGCTACGATATTGTGATTCCGCAATAGGGGTGGATTCGGAATTTACTCGAGGATTTACCAGCAAGGTACAGTGGGCCACTAATCAAGATTATCTTCCACAAGGCAATTTTGTCCCGGTACTTCTAGCCAATGAATGGGACGACTATAGGTTCGATCCGTGTGCGTGGATTCCCAAAGATACCACGATTAGAGCATTGATGTTCCATAACAAAGACCATTTCAATGAGTACGGAAGATTCTTACAACTCGTGTTTTGCAATTATTTTGGCCTCTGTTCGCCCCTGATGGGTGTTGCTTCACAAGATACGACGGCGATTGCATATCGCAGCGAAACATCTGTTACGATCTTCGATGTAATGGGAAGAATGGTTGCATCGTTCGAAGCCAGAGGGGATGATCAAATCGAACCCCCAAAAAATTTGCCTTCTGGATTCTATTTTATTCTCAGACGCACCTGTAATGATACTATCCTGAGGCGAATTGTTATTGCTCCGTAATAACGGTGCAAATCCCGCTTTCGCGGGAATTACCATTTTGAAGCGAACGCCTAATTAGAGAATATACTGGCTCAAGTCCCGATTCTTCACGACCTTATCGAGCCGCTCGTCGACGAATTTTGCGTCGATCTTGAGGTGTTTCTCCTTTACAACGTCAGGCACATCGTACAGCACTTGTTCGAGTAACGTTGTAAGAATGGTGTGAAGCCGGCGTGCACCGATATTCTCTACCGCTTCATTCACTTCGAATGCCGTACGAGCGATCGCCTGAATGGCATCGGGCGTGAATTCGACTTCAACGCCTTCCGTCCCGAGTAGCGCGGTGTATTGCTTAAGTAGAGCATTCTCAGGAATGGTGAGTATCTTGATAAAGTCTTCCTGTGTCAGGCTATCCAGCTCGACACGAATCGGAAAACGACCCTGCAATTCGGGAATAAGATCGCTCGGCTTCGTGACATGGAATGCGCCAGAGCCGATGAACAGAATGTGATCGGTCCGGACAATACCATAACGGGTACTGACATTCGAACCTTCCACGATAGGCAACAGATCGCGCTGAACGCCTTCGCGGGAAACATCCGGCCCTCCACCACTGCCTTCGCGTTTAGAGCCACCGGCTATCTTATCTATCTCATCCAGGAAGATGATACCACCACTCTCCACTCGTTCGATCGCTTCACGAATGACATTATCCATATCGATCAGCTTTGCGGCTTCTTCCTGTTCGAAGATCGCCCGCGCCTCAGCGATCGTCACGCGGCGGCGTTTATTCTTCTTCGGAAGCATACCGCCCAGAATATCCTGAATGTTCTGGCCGATCTCATCCATGCCGGGTCCGCCGAGCGGTCCCATAATTTGCATCGATGCAATGGGCGGCGCCTGCTGGACGTCAACCTCGATCTCGCGTTCGTCCATTTCCCCGGCTCGAATTTTTTCGCGAAAGCGCTTGCGAGTATTCTCATTCAGCTCCGCCATCTCTTTTGTTTCTGACGGCGTGCGGGCGGTACCCTGCGGCACACCGGTGATCGTTGAGCTGACTGGCACACCGGGAAACATCATCGGCGGAGGCGTTTGCGGTACCGATTGGGTCATCGGAGGAACGAGGATATCGAGAATGCGCTCTTCGGCATTCGCACGCGCTTTCGGCTCCGCTGCTTCCATTTGTTCGGATTTTACCATCGTAATGGCAAGCTCCGTAAGATCCCGGATCATCGATTCCACATCGCGGCCCACGTATCCGACTTCCGTGTACTTCGTCGCTTCTACTTTTAAGAACGGAGCACCTGCCAAGCGCGCTAAGCGGCGAGCGATCTCCGTTTTGCCAACACCGGTGGGGCCGATCAGGATAATATTGTTCGGCATGATCTCTTCGCGAAGGTCCTCCGCAACCTGCTGCCTGCGCCAACGATTACGAAGTGCGATCGCGACCGAACGCTTCGCATTGCCCTGACCGATAATATATTTATCCAGCTCCTGGACGATCTCGTGCGGAGTGTGCACACGCAATTCTTTATGCGGTGTCGCTATTTCCTCGCCGTTCTTTTGCTCGTCCGATAGCGTAGTAATTTCCTCTTTGGTATCCATCTAAAAATCTTAGTCTAAGCTTTCGACAGTAATATTGGTATTGCTATAAATGCAGATCTCGCCCGAGATCTTAAGCGATTCCTCCACGATCTCCCGCGCGCTCATTTCCGGCTTCGCCTTTAGGAAGGCCCGTGCCGCTGCAAGTGCGTAGGGACCGCCTGAGCCAATTGCCACAATACCATTCTCCGGTTCGATAACGTCGCCGGTACCGGAAAGGAGATAGGCATGCTCGCGGCTTACTACACCGAGCATCGCTTCTAAACGGCGAAGATATTTATCCTGCCGCCAGTCTTTCCCCAATTCCACAACGGCGCGTGGTACATTACCACGAAACTCATCGAGCTTGCTATTAAAGCGATCGTATAGTGTGAGAGCGTCGCTCGTTGAACCGGCAAATCCGGCAATAACGTGGCCGTTGTGAAGGACACGAAGTTTCTTCGCATTCCCCTTCATAACCGTATTGCCCATCGTAACCTGGCCATCAGAGCCAAGTGCCGCTTTGCCATCTTTAACAATCCCTAAAACTGTGGTCGATCTGATTTTCATAACTCTGATAAAGGTGGAGAATGCGTAGTGCTATTCGCCGTACAATGCTTCTTCGAGAGGCTCATGCGTAGTTGCCCATGTCATGAGCAAAGCTGAAAAAGACGCGATCGTCCGTTTTTCGTCCTCCTGACGGATAACAAGACCATACGTTTCAGCTACAAAGCGCATGTTGTTAAGCACCCGCCGAAGCTGCGCCTCGGTCGTTTGCTCGTGCCAATATCGCACCGTTTCCAACAGCATTTTGCTATGCCGTCGGAGAAACTCAGCCATGGAAAATACGGCTGCCGTACCTGTCCTTGACGAACCAGGCCGCGCAATATTGAGCAGGTCGCTCACATATTCGTCGAAATGCTTAATAAACTGAGCATTTCCGGCACGCCGAAGAAACTGAGCACGCTTCAGCGAAAAATTAGCCTTCGTTTGCACCCTGAACTTCGGACGTAATACGTAAAGATCGTAATATTGCTTCAGCTTGCCATCCCGGTCGTATTCATTGAATACCCACCGGCGCTTGAGCTCGCTCCAGGCCGGGATGCGAACCACCGGGTCCTTTTCGCTATCGATGACGACAAACCGCTCGCTCCTGGCATCGAAGCCTACGATGGTAACCCAATGCCCCCACTGATTGATACAAATAAGGCAAGGCCGGCCCGCGGCCAGAGCGGTCGTCAGTGACTTGAAGGCAGAATCCTCATTAAAGCGGCGTATTTCCTGCAAGCGGCAATCGTAGCGATCGGCAGCTCGACGCAGCATCTTCTCGTCCGTGCCACCCCGGGTGCTTCGTGCGGCCTTTGTAATGGCTTTCTCATCCACGAACAAGCCGACAATAGCCATCGCATGCTTCAGCGCGAACGGCCCACATTGCCACCGGTTCGATTGAGGATAAAAACCCATAAGGAGCCGGACAAACAGGCGAGCAGGGGTTAGGGTTTAGGGTCCAAAGGATTCATCGCTTAGCAACTTTACGTTTAACGGCCCAATATGACCTTTGGCAAAGTAATCCGTCCCCAGTGGCCTTTAGATGAAGATATAATTTTTTTGAATCACGGTTCCTTCGGGGCCTCGCCGCACGCGGTTCTTGCGGTACAACGCGAGTGGCAGGACCGGATGGAAGCGGAGCCGGTCCGCTTCATGACCCGTGAATTGCCACAGCATTTGGATAAGTCAAAGGCAGAGCTTGCATTGTTCGTCGGCGCACGTGTGGAAGACTTGGTATTCGTACAAAATGCGACGGAGGGTGCGAATGCCGTGCTCCGATCGCTCCTTTCCACGTTTAAACCTGGCGAAGAACTGCTGACCGTCAGCCATGCCTATCGCGCGGTTCGTCAAACGATGGTCTATGTTGCAGGACTTTGCGGAGCTACGGTTGTCGACGCCGAGGTTCCCTTTCCTATTGCAGATCCAGAGGAAGTGATCGATGCCATCCGGCTGGCAATTACACCGAGAACAGCCTTTGCAGTGATAGATCACATCACTAGCCCAACCGGAGTTGTTTTCCCAGTCGAGAAGATTATTGCACTGTTCAAAGAGCGCGGCATACCGGTGCTCATCGACGGCGCTCATGCGCCAGGACAAATCGACTTACATCTCGATACACTCGGCGCCGACTATTACGTTGGCAACTGTCATAAGTGGCTCTTTGCGCCAAAGGGTGCGGCATTCCTGTGGGTGGATAAGAAGCACCAGGCGAAGATCCATCCAACGGTGATCTCGCATTATCTCGGCGGCGGATATCAGACCGAATTCGGTTGGACGGGCACCCGTGACTCAACGGCGTGGCTGAGCATTCCTGCCGGGATCGAATTTCATAAAAAGCTTTTTGCGGCGGGCAGTCGTGAGTATACGCGTAAGCTCTTGGTAGATGCTCGGCGGGAAATCTCCGTTGCTCTCGGTGTGCCACTGGGCACTCCAGAGAATATGCTTGCTAATCTATGCACATTTCCTCTGCCCGGCAACCCGGATGCAACGGATGAGCGTGTTCTCAAATTGCACGACGTGCTCTTTGATGAGCACCGGATCGAAGTTCCTGCCATGAATGCCAATGGGAAGCTCTATGTCCGAATTTCGTCACAGGTGTATAACGATCCATCGGACTTTGATGCGCTAAAGGGGGCGTTAGTGGAACTTGCCGGCGCCGGTAGGATCTGAACTGTCATGTGTGGTACCAACGTACTGGCGGGAAATAGAGGTGAAGATGTCCGGCGAGGGAGGGTCATGAAATCATGCTTGTCCCGATCTCGTTTCCCTGCCTTCGAAATTCCGTGATATCCCCCGTCGCTATCGTTCTCCTGCAATTTGGCGGCCCCGATTCGCTCGAGGCCGTAGAGCCGTTTCTCTATAATCTCTTTAATGACCCCGATATTTTTGAGCTGCCGTTCGGCCCTCGGTTTCAACGATTCCTGGCCCGGCAGATCTCCTCACGGCGCGCACCGTCGGTGCAGAAGAAATATGCAGAGATCGGCGGCAAATCCCCTATCGTCGAGCGGACCGAAGACCAACTCCTCGCATTACAGCAATATTTTGATAAGCATTATCCCGAATTAGCTGTAACCGTTCGCCTCGCAGCCAGATATTGGAAACCGTATACAGAGGAAGCGATAAAGAATCTGAAGCGAGACAATATTAAGAATGTAGTCTTGTTGCCGCTTTATCCGCAATACGCAATGGCCAATGCCGGCTCGAGCTTTAACGAGTGGGACCGGCAGCGAAAAGCACTTGGCGTTGAATTCAACGAGCGGCGGATTCGGGAGTATTATAAGCATCCCCAATATATCAAGGCACTCAACACCCGGATCGAAGAAGGACTGGCGCAATTTCCCGATCCCTCAAAAGTGATGCTTCTCTTCTCCGCGCACGGTACTCCGTTGGACATGGTAAAGCGTGGCGATCCTTACTCCGAGCAAATTCGTGAGACGATGGAGCTAGTTATGGATGCGCGCGGTCACGATAAAGAATATATGCTTTCCTTCCAAAGCAAGGTCGGACCGAAAAAATGGCTAAAGCCATCCACGCATGAAACACTGATCGCATTAGGCGCTCGTGGCATTACGGACCTCCTTGTCATTCCGATCGCCTTTGTAAGCGACCACATCGAAACATTGCACGAGCTAAATATCGAGGAGCGACACACGGCGCACGAGGCCGGCATCGTAAATTATATTGTGATAAAGGGCCTCAACGATCATCCGCTCTTCATCGAGTGCCTTGCGGACGTGGCACTTCAGGAAATTCACGCGCTTCAACACGAATAAATGGATCTTCGCCTCTTTATGGAAGAGATCGCCCGCCGTGCGGGTGATATCACGCTGAAATATTTTCAGTCACGCTCGCTCGAAATTATAACGAAGGGCGATGAGAGCCCGGTCACGCGTGCGGACCGAGAGTCCGAAGAATATCTTCGAGCACGCATCCGAGAGCATTTCCCCGATGATGTGATCGTTGGCGAAGAATACGGTACTCAAGGCTCGAACCCGAATCGCCGGTGGATATTGGATCCGCTCGATGGCACGAAAAGCTTCGTTCATGGCGTGCCGATCTATGGCGTGCTCATCGCGCTAGAAGAGAATGGTATTATTACGCATGGCGTCGTACACTTGCCGGTATTGAAAGAGACGGTATCGGCAGGCATTGGTAAAGGCTGCTACTGGAATGGTGAGCGTGCGCGAGCATCTGAAAAAACTTCTCTCTCTGAGAGCCTTGTGTGTACAACGAGTCCTTCTCGGCTTGAACAGCTTATCGGTCGTGATAAGTACGATACGATCACACAGTCCTTTGGTCTGTATCGTGGCTGGGGTGATTGCTGGGGACATATCCTCGTCGCGACCGGCCGCGCGGAAGCGATGCTCGATGCGCGCATGGCCATCTGGGATTCCGCACCGCTCGGCGTCATCGTTGAAGAAGCTGGTGGAGTATATTACGATTTTACAGGTCGCAAAACGATCGACGGAGGTCACCTCGCAAGTTGTGCGCCTGGTATTGCAGATAAAGTAAAGGAGATGCTTTGTGCCTGATGTTATTGTGATCGGTGCCGGTATATCCGGCCTGACGGCAGCCCACAAACTCGTCCGCGCAGGCAAAGATGTTCTGGTATTGGAAGAGTCCTCCAAAGCAGGTGGTAAGATCGTAACAGACCGAGATGAAGGTTATTTGCTCGAATCTGGTCCAAACTCTCTTCGAGTCGAGAATCAAGCAACGATCGATCTCATAAACGAATCGGGCATTGTGGACCGTGTCATCGATGCAAATCCGACATCGAAGAAGCGATTCATTCTCAAAAATGGCGAATGGGTGAAAGTACCCATGGGTCCGGGCGAAGCCATTACCACTCCCCTCTTTTCGTTGGGAGGCAAGCTTCGAATTCTCCTCGAGCCATTTATTGCAAAAACAAAGGCAGAGGATGAATCGGCGGCATCGTTCGTAACCCGGCGCCTGGGACGACAAGTCTTTAATTATGCCGCCGATCCATTCATCACGGGTATTTATGCGGGTGATCCGAATAAGCTCAGCATGCGCTATGCGTTTGGCTCCATGTGGCAAGCCGAGCAACAAGCGGGTTCGCTCATCCGAGGCATGGCAAAAGGGCGCTCGCAAAAGAAAGGGAAAGTAAAAACGCGTGTGGTCTCTTTTCCCAATGGCCTTTCCGAACTTGTAAATGCACTTCGTGTATCGCTCGCTTCACGATTGCAATTACACACCGGCGCGCTGAAGATCGAAAAAACTTCGGGGGGCTACACCGTTACCTCTTCGACCGGCACCTTCGAAGCTCCACAGATAATATTTTCGCTTCCGGCTTATCACGTTGCGCCGATGATCGAGCCACTCGCACCGGAGCTTTCGCAAGTTCTTACAATGATAAACTATCCTCCGGTGGCTGTGCTCTTTCTCGGCTATCGTGTGGATCAGTTTTCGACGCCGCCGGAAGGCTTTGGGGGGCTTATTCCCTCTATCGAAAAGCGTAATATTCTCGGTATCATCTTTTCCAGTTCTAATTTTCCTGGTCGCGCTCCCGAAGGGCACGTGTTGCTCACCGTTCTTACGGGCGGCGCCCAGCGCCAAGAGATCGCCAACCGATCGGAAGACGAGATATTAAAAAAGGGCATTGCCGAGGTCGAGCAACTGATGAAGCCGAATGGCCCCCCTGCGTTTCAGCGCATTAAGCTTTGGAAACGGGCGATTCCCCAATATAATGTGGGATACGGAAAGGTTTTACGAGCAATTGAGGAAGCCGAAAAGGTCAATCCGGGGCTTCATTTCATCGGAAATTACCGGGGCGGGATCTCGATGGGTTCGTGCATTCGCAATGCAACGGAACTCGCGAAGAGCCTTGTTTAGCGGCCACTATGGCACACTCGCATCATCATCACGACCACGATCTGGAGATCGAAGAACTAGCTATCGGCCCAAGCTCGCGTACGCGCCGCACGCGTATGACCGAACGCCATCGGCGGCTCGTTCGCGAAACGACACTCCAGCCCTCCAATCTCATTCTCCCTCTCTTCGTCGTTGAAGATAAACCGAGCTTTCGTAAATCGATCGATTCCATGCCCGGTGTCGAGCAACTCGGCATCGATGGCATTCTTCGTAACAGCGAAGCAGCACTTGAGGCTCGCTTAGGCGGCATTATTCTCTTTGGTATCCCTGAGAACAAAGACGAGTATGGCTCGGAAGCGTATAACGATCAGGGTGTGATCCAAAACGCGGTGCGCCAGATTAAAAAGCGCTTCCCCGAGCTATTGGTCGCTACCGATGTCTGCCTCTGTGAGTATACCGAACACGGTCATTGTGGCGTTGTCGAACGTAACCGCAATGGTGAGATCGAAATTGTAAATGATAAAACGGTCGAACTGCTGGTGCGCGAAGCGGTAAGCCATGCCGAGGCAGGCAGTGATCTTATTTCACCGAGCGACATGATGGATGGCCGCATCGGTGCCATTCGCGATGCACTCGATCAAAGCGGATTTTCAACGCTGCCCATCATGAGCTATTCAGCGAAATATGCCTCGGGCCTCTACGGACCGTTTCGTGATGCGGCCGGCAGCACGCCAAGCTTCGGCGATCGTCGTTCGCACCAAATGGATGTCGCAAATTCGGATGAGGCACTGCGCGTCGTCCAGCGCGATATCGAAGAAGGCGCGGACATTGTAATGGTAAAGCCAGCGATCTCTTCGCTCGATATCATTCGTCGCATTCGCGAGCAATTTGCGATGCCAACGGCCGCTTACCAGGTTAGCGGCGAATATTCAATGATCAAAGCCGCAGGCCGAAATGATTGGATCGATGAAGAACGTGTGATGCTGGAAAGCTTAACGTCGATCAAGCGCGCCGGTGCATCGATCATTCTTACGTACTTTGCATTGCAGGCTGCCGATGTGATTCGTAGCCGTGACCTTTAGGTCACGGCGTATTACTCTGATTTGCGTGTAGCGTGACCTTTAGGTCACGCTGATTGCTCCAAACCGTGACTACATGTGGGGCTCCGACAACCGTGACCTAAAGGTCTCGGCTACATTTTATGACAGATACCAAAAGCCATCAACTTTTTCTTCGCGCCCAGAAGAGTATTCCGGGCGGCGTTAATTCTCCCGTTCGTGCCTTTCGCTCCGTGGGACGCGAACCGCTCTTCATCACTCGTGGCGAAGGCGCTTACATTTGGGATGCCGATGGGAATAGCTATATCGATTACGTCGGCTCGTGGGGTCCGCATATTATCGGTCATTCGCATCCAATGGTTGTTGAGGCGATAAAAAAGCAAGCATCGCTCGGCACCAGTTTCGGGGCACCGACCGAACTCGAGATCGAACTTGCTGAACTCGTTCGCGAACTCGTACCCTCGATCGAACTCGTTCGCATGGTCTCCAGCGGCACAGAAGCGACGATATCCGCCATTCGCCTCGCTCGCGGATTCACGGGCCGGGATAAGGTCATCAAGTTCGAAGGCTGTTATCATGGCCACGGCGATTCTTTTCTCATCAAAGCAGGCAGTGGCGCTTTAACATTAGGAGCGCCAAGCTCACCGGGCGTTACGCCGGGTACGGCGAAGGATACGCTCAATGCCCAGTATAACGATCTTCCAAGTGTGGAAGCGCTCGTTGGCTCGAACCGAGGGCAGATCGCGGCGATCATCGTGGAGCCTGTTGCCGGCAATATGGGGGTCGTCCCACCGCAGCCAGGCTTTTTGCAAGGACTTCGTGAGATATGCGACCGAGAAGGTATCGTCCTCATTTTCGATGAAGTGATGACCGGCTTTCGTGTTGGCCTCCATTGCGCGCAGGGATTATACGGCATTAAACCCGATCTCACTACGCTCGGAAAGATCATTGGTGGCGGTTTACCGGTTGGTGCCTTTGGGGGACGTCGTGATATTATGGAAATGCTCTCGCCGCTCGGGCCGGTCTATCAAGCGGGTACATTAAGCGGCAATCCGCTCGCAATGGTCGCGGGACTTACAACGCTAAAAATTTTGCGTGACGAAAATCCATATCCGGCACTGGAGAAAAAATCATCTTTGCTGGCGCAGCATATCGGTGAAGCAGTCCTCTCCGCCGGTATTAAGGCGACGCAAACCCGTGTTGGTTCGATGCTATGCCTTTTCTTTACCGATAAAGAAGTAACCGATTACGAAAGCGCCGTCACAGCAGACACCAACGTGTATGGCAAATTCTTCCGTGGTATGCTGGAGATTGGGGTTTATCTCGCCCCATCCCAATTTGAAGCGATGTTCGTTTCGACGATGCACACCGATGAGGATCTGGAGAGAACCGTTGCGGCTGCTCGTAAGGCGTTCGAATAAAGTATCCAGGAAAGAGATTGCGAATAGTCCGAAGGACGAAAGATGTATAGCGAAGGCATTCATGCCCGGAGTTCAGGTGAGCATGAAAACCGAAAGTCCGGAGGACGATAGATGATCGGCATAATCACCGAATTTTCTGTCGTCCTCCGGACTCTTAATCTCTTTTGATCTTTATTTCCCAGGTCTAAAGACCTTCGCTATACATCGGTTGTCCTCTCGAACTCTAATTGGGAAATATTGATAGGACTATCAAAAAAACTGCACCAGTCGTTACGCCGCCTTTGCCACTTCCTGTTCTTTATACTGCAACTCATACAGGGTTCGGTAAATACCTCCCAGCCGCAGCAGCTCTTCGTGGGTGCCTTGCTCGCGGATCTGCCCGTGGTGCATTACGATGATTTTGTCGGCCTTTTGTATCGTTGACAAGCGATGCGCGATCACGAGCGACGTCCGGCCTTTCAGCAGCTTTTCAATAGCCCGCTGTATCATCTGCTCCGATTCCGTATCGACACTCGAGGTCGCTTCATCGAGTATGAGAATGCTGGGATCGTATGCGAGCGCGCGAGCAAATGAGATGAGTTGCTTTTCCCCGACCGATAAGATGGCGCCGCGCTCTTTCACCTGCGAATCGAACCCGCGCGGCAAGCGAGAAATAAAATCATCTGCTCCCACGAGCGTCGCTGCCTCGCGAATTTTCTCTTGAGGAATATCCGGATTTCCGAGACTGATATTGGTCGCCACATCAGCACTGAAGAGAAATACGTCCTGCAGTACGATGGCAGTATCCCGGCGCAATTCCAAGGGGTCGAGCGAGCGAATATCCTTTCCATCGATCAGGATCTCGCCCCTCTGGAATTCATAGAGCCGCATCATCAGGTTCGTGATCGATGATTTGCCTGCTCCGGTCGCGCCAACAAATGCAACGGTTTGTCCGGGTTTTACCGTGAACGAAATATCTTTCAGGACATAATCTTCTTTGTTGTATGCGAACCAGACGTTTCGAAATTCGACCTCGCCCCGCAAGCGCTCGATGTGCTCCGCAGCAGGCGGTAATGCGAGGATCGTTTTATCGTCGAGCAAACGGAAAATGCGTTCGCTCGCTGCCATCGCCGATTGCAGAATATTGTACTTATCGGCCAAGTCCCGGATAGGCCGGAAAAATTGCTCGGTGAATTGATAAAAAGCGATAAGCGTACCGACCGTAACCCCGGCGATCATACCGTTCTTACTACCAAGCGCGAGCGTGCCGCCATACCACACAATAAGCGCCGTCGCGATCGAGGACAAAAATTCGACTGCCGGGTAGAATACCGCATAGTAGAACACACTGCGAATATTGGCATCCGCTGTGTCGTGGTTGATCTTATCGAACTGGCGAAAGGTGTGTGCTTCTCCGCCGAACAGTTGCACAGTGATCATGCCGGAGACGTGCTCATTCAGGAATGCATTGACGCGTGCGACGAGTAACCGCACTTCTCGATACGACTCCCTCGCCTTTTTACGGAAGATCGCGGTCGCAATGAGCAAAAACGGGAAGACCGTCAGGACCACGAGCGAAAGCTTCCAGCTCGTCCAGAACATGAAGATGAAGATCCACAAGATCACGAACACATCGGCAACGATCATAATGATGCCGGAGCTGAAGAGCTCGTTCAGCACTTCGACGTCGTTCGTAATACGCGTCACCAGTCGCCCGACCGGATTCCGGTCAAAAAAGCGCATCGAAAGCTCCTGCAAATGTGCGAATAGCTCACGGCGAAGATCGAGCACCGTTTGCTGACCGATCCATGCTGTTACCAGCGTTTGCCCATACTGGATAACCGATTGGAGAACGAGCGTACCAATGATAATACCGACGATCTGCGCCAATCCGCCATAATCTCCGTGGGCAATATACTTGTCGATCGCCACCATAGTCAGCAGAGGCCTGAGCGGCCCCAGCGCCGAAACCACGATCGTAATGAACACGGCAAGAAACACCTTCCACTTATACGGGCGGAGGTAGCTCACCAAACGACGCATCAGATTGGCGTCGTATGCTTTACCTATTACATCTTCTTCGATCGCCATAACGGCCCAGAACCAGGATCTACTGGATTAAAAAGATTGACCGGATCGATTTCCCAGGATTCATCGGATATTATCCGGTTTTAGACAACACTCGTATCAGGAATGGCAGTTCAACCGATGCGAGGCCGTAGTGGAAAGAGAAAAATTAACAAGAGGAGGAAATACAAAGAGTTAAGGAGAATAAAGAAGAGTTAACTATTAAAAATTCTTTTTTTTCAACCGATGTAGAGTGCGGCTCTTACTATGCCCGGAAATTCTCGCCGTGCCCCGAGTGTTTAGCTCGCTCCAATGCCTAAAACTACTGCCGACCCCTGCGCGATTGAGCTTCCTGTTTTAACGATTCCTGGCTCGAGCAACCAGGACCGTGAATTGGATAAACCCGAAAGTAATTGTGGCGTAGTTGGCATTTTTAATCACCCGGAGGCCAGCGTAATAGCATACTACGCACTGCATGCACTTCAGCATCGCGGACAAGAGGCGGCAGGAATACTCTCGGCTTATACAGAGAGCGGCGCAAAAGGGCCGAAACGCAAGTTCAGAATTCATAAAGATAACGGACTCGTCCTCGACGTCTTTAAGGACCATAAGATCCTTTCTGAAACGCTCATCGGCGATACCGCTCTTGGGCACAACCGTTATTCTACCACCGGTGCGAGCGGCAAAATAGAGAATATCCAGCCGTTCTTTATGCATTATCGGCTCGGAAATTTTGGCCTCGCCCATAACGGTAACCTGACCAATACCCATACGCTCCGTGACGCCTTGAGCGAGCAAGGCACGATCTTTCAGACCTCGACCGATAGCGAACTCATTCTGCATCTCGTTGCACGGTCTCATAAAGAAGATCAGATCGATCAGATCCGCGATGCGCTACAACAAACGCGTGGCGCCTATTCACTCGCAATGCTGACCGATACTTCGCTCGTCGCCGCACGCGATCCGCGCGGTATTCGTCCGCTTGCCTTCGGGCGCCTCAAGCGTGCCGATGGCGACTGGGCGTACATGGTGGCTTCCGAAACCTGCGCATTCGATATCGTGGGTGCGGAATATATTCGCGACGTTCATCCGAATGAGATTCTCATTATAGATGAACATACAGTAAAGACTGGCGAAGTTCGGTCGACCTATGTCGTAGAAAAGCCGCCGACGCCGACGCACTGCATCTTTGAATATATCTACTTCGCGCGTCCCGATTCTAAAGTATTTGAAGAGAACGTAGACCGGATCCGCCGTAAACTTGGCAAGAACCTGGCGTCGGAATCCCCGGTACCACATGAAGACGGCCGGAAAGTAACCGTTATCAATGTACCCGATTCTTCCAACACCGCGACCTTAGGGTATGCAAGTGAGAATCAGAAACTCGGTAACCAGACCAAGTATCAGATCGGCCTCATCCGGTCACACTATGTTGGCCGCACCTTTATTCAACCCGGACAAGACCGGCGCGAAATGAAGGTAAAGGTAAAGTTCAATACCGTCAAAGGAGTACTGAAAGATAAGAAAGTGGTCGTTGTTGATGACTCGATCGTTCGCGGCACGACTTCGAAATCACTGGTAAATTTGATTCGTGACGCCGGACCGCGCGAAGTCCACCTGCGTATTACCGCCCCTCCGATCACTCATCCCTGCAAGTACGGCATGGACTTCCCCAGCCGCAGTGAGCTCATAGCGAATCACTATACGAACGAGGAAGAGATCGGAAAAGCCCTCGGCGTCGACTCGCTGCGCTATCTCTCGGTCAAAAAGTTACTCGATAGCGTGCCGCGTAAAGATAAAGCCGGTAACGACATCGGTTATTGCACTGCCTGCTTCACCGGGCACTACCCCGTCCCCTTCGACGACCAGACCCAGGAAAACGACGATTAGTCGCGAATAAAGGTACTCAAATTTCCCTTTCGGTTCTGAACGGGCCATTGCCGGTACCCGTTAAGGAAAGGAATGTACCGTCGGCTGCTCGTTCTCCTACTTCTCGCATGGTGCGCAAGCGCGCAGGCTCAGTCTTCGCACTCTATCCTTATCGATTCCACAGTCCACAGCATTATCGTAAAATTTCGAACCGCTGCAGCCCTGGGCGATGCTGCCACTCTTTCGAAACTGCGAGCGGTCAGCGCTTCTCCTACTATTTATCGCCAGGTTTTTAAGCGCCCTGCAAAAGGCGCAGGCTTACAAGGAATAAACTCCGCTTCGACACTCGATCGCATCGTTCAAATTCCGCTCCGTTCTGACTTAAACGCCCAGGACGCCGTTCGCCAACTTGCACGCGTGCCCGAGTTTGAATACGTCGAGCCGAATTACAGATATCACATTCAGGCCGATCGAAGTCCTAAGTCCTTAGTCCTGAGTCCTAAGTCTAATCAAATGGATACTCAGCACTCAGCACTCAGCACTGAGGACTTTGCTCCCAACGATCCTCTCTTCTTCGCCCAATGGTGGCTTACGAACGTTCACGCCCCCGAAGCATGGCAGATCACCGAAGGCGACAGCACAGTAAAGATCGGCTTTGTCGATACGGGTGTCGATTGGCTGCATCCCGATCTCAAATTTCAATTCGCGGTTAATCCTGCGGAAGACATCAATCATAACGGCCTCTTCGATGCATGGCCGGACACCGTAAAAGGCGTTGATGCGCGCGGCGATACCGTTTACGGCGACATCGACGGCAAAGACCACGATGGCAACGGCTACGCTAACGACGTCATCGGCTACAACTTCGTCGATCAGGAGCAGATAAATACCGGCGATTGGTTTGGCCGCGATCCGTTTCCCGTGGATGAACACGGCCACGGTACGGTCGTCGCTGGCATTTTGGCAGCTCAGCAAAATAATGGTATTGGCGTAAGCGGTATTGCGCCGAAGTGCAAGCTGGTAGCGCTCAAGGCGTTCGATGCCAACGGTACCGGTGAGGACGATGATATCGCTTCCGCAATTGTCTATGCAGCCGATAATGGTGTTCGCGTTCTCAATTGCTCGTTCGGTGATATTATTCCATCGCTACTTCAACGCGATGCCATTCGGTATGCGATCGCAAAGGGTGTTGCCGTTTTTGGATCGAGTGGTAACGATGGTACGGATGGCCCCAACTATCCTGCCGAATTCGATGAAGTCGTTTCAGTCGGCGGAACAACGAGCTACCCCAGTCCCGACAATCTTTACGCATTTACAACGCACAGCGAAGAGTTAGACGTCGTCGCACCGGCGGAATACGTCCTCACCACCGCCAAAGGTGGTTCGTACGATTCCGTTTCTGGTACCAGCGCGGCTTCGCCGATCGCGGCAGGGATTGCCGCATTATTGTTATCAAAAGATCCGAGGCTTTCCCCGGTTGAACTGCGAAGCATCATCGAATCGACCACGAAAGACGTCGGCGATCGTGGTTACGATCATCGCAGTGCCAATGGCCGCATCGATGCACTCGCTGCACTTACGTACAAAGGTGGCGCGAATATTAAGCTTACATCGCCACACCGCCTCGACGAATTCAGGATCGGCGATACCATTCACCTTACCGGCAGCGCGATCTCCACACTGTTTACCGGTTACTCTGTCGATTGGGCGTATGGCATGCGGCCAGATACAAACCCATCGGTAAACAATTGGCACAACATCGCGAGTGGTACGTCGCAGGTCCTTGATACTACGTTCGGTGTATGGAATACGGCTGGACTTCGGCCCGGCTACTACACCGTTCGCCTCGCGGTCCGCTCGAGTGATAACCGCAGCACCGAAGAGCATTGCATTATCGCGCTCGCAGCGGCACCGCCGAAGTTCGTTCTCTTTTCTATCGATTCCTTATGGATCAATAACCAGCGCGGACTTCTCGTTCAGGCTACTTCCGATATTCCGACCCAACTCGAAGTACACTACGCTGCACAAGGTGCAAAGCCCTCCACGATTGCGAACGATAAGATCGGCTTCGAGCACATTGCACTCATCAAGCGAGAAGCCGCACAAGCAGGAGTGCCCCTTGCGATCGCGGCCATTCTTCGCACACCGGATGGCAACACAACCATAATCGATACCACGGCCATCATTCCAGATGACGCTGTACCGCAGGATGGTTTTGTTGAAAAGCCATATACGCTTCCTGGCGGCTTCGCGCTGGATACGACGCTCATGCTGCCAACAGGCGACGAAGCGATCGAGAATCCGAACGAGAGCGGAATACTCACGGTCTTTCGTTTCGATTCGACGAAGCGCCGTTTTATCGCCATCGACTCGCTCGACGATCCTGCTATTCCTCGCGCGCTCGGTAATTCGCAGGGCGATAATCGCCCCGAGTTACTCGTGCAAAGTATCGATACGTGCTTTTTTCCCTTTACGTACGATACAACCTACGACTCGCTCGGCATGCATATTCGCGGGTCTGGTGGAAGCCAATCGTGCGGCGTGACGCGAGTTTATAAGGCGAATGGGAAACATTCGATCTTAGGCGGTATCATCTATCAAAATGATACGCTCTATGGGAGCACGTTTGCGGCACTGGAAGCGAATCATGCGCAGGACGTCATCGGTACCTTGGGCGATTCCTGCGTAGCCTATAAATACGATGCAGGCCGCTACATCAAGTTAGGCTCGATGATAAATCCATCGACGCCAGACTATTATAATTCGCAGAATACCTATTCGTGGCCGAACGTCGTTCATGCGGATCTTCGCGGAAACGGCTTTGACGATCTCGTCACACTCGATGACGATGCCGACCTCATCGTTTACGAGCGCGATGCTACGGCGCCGACCGGTTTTCGCGCCGTCTTTACTGATGAGAATGATGGAGCCTCCAGCGGCTCGCTGGTAACCGTCGGTGATTTCGATGGCGATGGCAAACCCGATATCGCCTTTGCATACCACCCGATCTTCCAACAGGATACGCTCGATGAATATCATGCCGCCTATTGGACGGTAAAAGTCCTGCGAAACCTTGGCGGAATGAAGTTTGCGCCGATGTACGTCGAGCACTTCTGGGGGTCGAACCAGAACGATCACTTCTATATCAATAGCGATCGCAATTGCTCGCTCTCGCGCGTTACGAATGTGACGGGGCATTCGGTCGATGACCTGGTGCTTTCGCTCTTCCCAAATTTCTATCTGATCGAGTACGATTCATCGTCGCATGCGATGAAGCCGGTCTGGCAGTATCCTCTCTCCACTAGCCCGCACGGCGCACTTGCATGGGATTTCGACCGCAACGGCAAACGTGAGTTCGGATTTTTCGCCGGCGATTCCATTCGCTTTTTCGAACGGTCGAATTCTTATCTCACGCAAACGCCTTCACCGGCCGGATTTATGGTCTCTCCGCGCGATACCGATCGCGTTGACCTGGAGTGGGCGCCGGTAGAAAAAGCAACGAAATATCTTATTCTCCGCGCGCTGCCGACGGATAGAACGTACACAGTGATCGACTCGACCACCTCATCGCGTTACACCGATTCAACCGTAGCGAACGGCGATGTGCTGATATATTCCGTTGCGGCGGTTTCGCCAGCTTACAGCACTCCTATCAGCCTGCCGGCATTCGGATTCGAAGTGATCGTGCATCCCATGCCTCAGTTGGATAGCGCACAATATTCGAGCGAACAATCACTTCTCGCTCACTCAACTAATGGCATTCGCACGCCCCGCATTTGGGCTGGGACAATAATGGTCGATGACACCATTCTTCCTAATGCGATCGCTATCGTCGGACCAAACAAGCTTGTGCTCTCGCTTCAAGCACCGCTTGCTGTTGGCTCGCATAAGTTACGCGTGACCTCGTTCGATCTGCGCGATACGCTGAACTCGCCATTCGATACGGTACACTATCTGGTTTTCAACGTCTCGCACGTCGTTACGCTCGATCGGTTTTACATCGTTTCGTGGACGTTCGATCAAGGACCGAACGGACTTCGCATTCACGTTATCTTTAACGAACAGCCATCATCCGATGCGCTCGACGTTTCTCATTACTCGCTTTCGCCTTACGGCACGTTAACGAATGTGTCGATCGATAGCGCAAATCCTAATGCGCTGTATATCGATGTTGCCGGCAACATTCATCTTGCAGGACTCGGGGTTCCGTTCGTGCTTTGTATAAACGGCATTACCAGCACACGCCATACCCCGCTCGATAATGGCGCCGGTAGTTGCGCCGGTGTTTCTGTGATCGAACCGAATTTAGAGAATGCGTTCGTTTACCCCGACCCGGCAAAGACGAGTGACGGTGAACTCACGTTCGCGCGACTTACTCCGCAGGCGACCATCCGTATCTACTCCCTGAATATGCATCCCGTCCGTACGATAACGACGAGCACACAACTGGGCGGCGCCGCGTGGGACATGCGCGATGACTTAGGCCGCCTCATGCCCAGCGGACTCTATCTCTACGAAGTCAGCGGCACCGATGCTAACGGCAATGCAGTCGATAGCAAAACATCGAAGTTCGTTATCATCAACGATACAAAATAGCCGCGCAATTTCTTCTCGGATTTTGCCGTTTGTTCAACGGATTGCTTCGCCGAACTTAGCTCGCTCGCTAAGTCTCTTCGTAGGGCATTACATTCAAAATCTTTTGCATCCTTCAAAATCAATCTTGTAAATCCATCCAATCCAGTAAATCCAGGTTTGATTTTAACCGATAAAGAAATCCAGCAGGCTATTAACGATGGCTCGATCGTCATCGCGCCGTTTCGTCCGGAGTGCCTCGGCTCCAATAGCTACGACGTTCATCTTGGCTCGACGCTCGCCGTATATACCGATGACCTGCTCGATGCCAGAAAGCACAATGAAGTACGCTACATTGAGATACCGAGTGATGGCATCGTTCTCAATCCCGACACGCTTTATCTTGGTATTACGGAAGAATATACCGAAACACATAAGCACGTTCCATTCCTGGAGGGTAAATCGAGCGTAGGGCGGCTTGGTATCGACATCCATGCAACGGCTGGTAAAGGCGACGTCGGATTTTCGAATCAGTGGACGCTCGAGATCTCGGTCCGGCATCCGGTTCGCGTTTACGCCGGTATGCCTATTGGACAGCTTATCTATTTTGAGACGTCCGGCAACTGCGAAGTCCCTTATAATAAGAAGGCGAGCGCCAAGTATGCCGAGCGAAGTGGCAAACCGGTGGAATCCATGATGTATAAGAATTGGGACGAGAAAACCGGAACGTGGAAATGAGCTAATACGCGAATACCACTCCACCCGGCTCGATCGATAGCCACGAGCCTTCGTAATGCAGGTCCGGTGTTTCAGGCGATGGTATTTCGAAGCGAGTAGCCACGCGATCTTCCGGCGGACCGATCAGCCAGTAATCGCAGCAGCCTTCGTGAGATCGATGCAATCCCAGCGCGGCCCACACCTTTCGCATTACTTCTTCCTCCTCCGGGCTCGCCGAAAGCACCAACCATGATACCCGACTGGGAAACATGCGTGATGTATCCGGCACAGCAACTCGCTTTGGCGGCACTACAAAATTGGAATCGACGAAGATCACATCGAGTGGCTCCGGCCCTCGCAAGGCGATAGCATTGCCGATGGTATCGTACGCCACTTGAAGTGAATCGAACCGGTGCTGAAGCATCGTCAGGCTTGGTACGCGCAGCATCACACTCGTCACATGCGTCCCGTAAGTCCCCGCCGCTTTTACAAGCCAATTACTGGTATCTTTGAAGAGCGTCGCCTTCAAGTGGATCGTCGGCCCTGATGAGACCAGCACCTCATACTGCTGCCGATCGAACTGAACTGGTTTTTCGGACACAATTTGAAAGCCGAGCGACACAAACGCCTTCGCTAGCGAGTCCAGATTCGGGGTCAGGTACTCGATCTGCTCGACGGTGACCGCGTTCGTCTGAGCGGTCGCGTCCGGTGTGCCGAAAAGGGATAATCCTAAAAATAATAGTGCGAAAAACGCCGAAATTCGCATGAATTCGGCAATTTTGGGGTAGCGGGGGCGCGAGTTTGGCACTTTTTGGACGAGCCCGCCCGTTAGGCGGCCTTAACGATCGTTCATGTAAGGCCAAACGCCAAGAAAATAGTTTGGCGAGTTATTCACTAAAGCCTAAATCGGAAACGCTATGCGAATGCAGTCCAAAGAGAAGGAATTAGTACCGGGTTCGGAGGAGCCGAACATCCGGATCGCGACCCCGCTCAGCCGCTTGCAGGTCTCCCTCATTCAGGAGTCCCTCCGCGAGACCGGCTGGAAGCATTCGGATTTCTTCGTCGGCTCGACCAGCCCCGGTGGTCATCGCCCACAATTCAAGATGACCGTCTTCCAGGCCAAAGCAGGACTCAAGCGCTCTGAAGTCGTGCAGAAGATCCAACAGATCGTCGGCAAGTTCAAAGAAGAAAAAGTTTGAAGTAGGTCAGGCCTTCTTGCCTGACTACCATTTCGAAGGGCGTGCATTGCACGCCCTTTTTTATTGAGTAGTGTAGAACAGGCTTTCAGCCTGTCCGCGGACTTTCCAGTCCGAACCCACGCTCGCAAGCTAATAGAGTTTAGTCTGAACTGGGATGGGTGGGATTTGGGGATGGGTGGGAAAATTCGCGGATGGTCGACGCTTGCGCGTAGGTCGGTGCATCCCTGCCCGACACCCCGTCCCCGGAGGGACATATGTTAATAGCCAGGGGTGATAAGCGCACCAATGGTGCGCCGCAACGAAGGAGCGCAACCCCTGGCACGCGTTCATTTTTATTTTCTCAAAACTCTGGAAGGGTGACACTTCCCATGTTCTGGATTCCCGCCTCCGCGGGAATGACAAAAAAAGCTACCGGATATACATGGCAATTCCCCCAATATGGTCATTTTTGAATCACACTGAATATTCTTCTGGCAATTGGATGTTGCATGAAGAGTGAAGATGTCTCAATTTTTAAGGCTCCTGTTCCTATCTGCACTTTTAGGATTGCCGCGTTTTGTTCTCGCGCAACCAATGAACCAGACAGTGTACTGCAATCAAGGTGATTCGACAGTCTTTGCAGTAAGGGTTCAAACCTACACTTCATCGGACATGATAATCCATCCGAAGATAGGATTAATGGCATTACCACCCGATACGATCATGTGCTTCGAACTTCTTGATTCAGAAGTAACTCTCAGTGGCGGACTTCCGCAACGCGCGCCTTCTATAGGTTATTGTCGTATCAAATTTAAGCCCTTAACAGAGAAGGCCTACGCTTATCTTGTTCTATCCGACTCTGTTGTTCCCTCATCAGTTTACTTATCTGGCTTTATTCAGCATTCTAATGCTGTAGCACGGCAAGCTGCGTTAGCTAATTATGATTTTTCCATTTATCCAAATCCTGCACGATCTTCGGTTACTGTTACAAGAAAAAACAATATTGAAAGACCCGCAACGATTTCCGTCCTCGATCCGCTGGGCCGAACTTTGCTAAAGCAAACACTCAATATCGGTGAACAGAGTGCTATGTTTGATATTGGACCCTATCCCCCCGGCAATTATGCAATTATGCTTGCAGCTCCGGGCTTCAATAAGATTGAAAGATTCGTAATTGGATATTCACCTTACTCCTCTCCAAAATAATCAACGTCCACCTTCTTAATCACATATCGTTGCGCTTCCGACACACCGACATTGTGCTCGATCATTAGGTCAGCAAGTTTCTCGCCATCAATAAGGACAATCTTTTTATCGATGTGAGTAACGTAAGCTTCAGCGTCCTTTGAAAAAGTCGATGTTGTAATCATCACTCCTTTATGAGCTTGTTTGCCGACAAGACTTCCGACAAATCCCTGTACAACCGGTCTTCCGACAGTGCCTTCCCAGCGCTTGGCTTGAACGTAAATCACATCGAGGCCGAGTCGATCTTCCTTAATAACGCCGTCGATACCCTCGTCTCCGCTCTTCTTAGTTAAGCTGGCAGCCTCCGCTTTTGAGCCACCGTATCCCATCGCAAGCAATAGATCAATAACAATTTGTTCAAAGAAAAGCGGAGTAGAAGCCTTTACTTTTTCCAGTAATTCGTTTGCAAGTATACTGTGGAGAGTTTGATAATTCGATTCAAGTAGTTCTTCTGGTGATTGCGAACTATGCTCTTCTTGTTTTTCTTCTGCGGCGTCGGCTTCGCCATTAAATCTCCCTTGCCATTGCTGAAATTCGCCAAATCTCTTTAAATATGCGATGTTCAGCTTGCCAGGATTTTCTTTAATGATTTGTAACCCGTTGTTGGTTATTTTATAAACGGCACGTGATACAGGCTCAATGACATTAGCCTGCTTCAGATAAGTAACAGCCCAACCAAGCCGATTTGCAAAGAGCGGAGCGCGAAGACTGGGCAACATCTCTTGAAGTTCTGCATCGGTAAGTTTAAACTCATCTGCAAGCCGCTGTCTTGATTCTGCAACTTTGTGAGGTTTACCATCAGCTAAAAGCTTTAGATAAGGCAGCATTATGGATTGGAAGTCTGGGATCATAATAGAGCAGAGAACGAATGGATTACAGATACAAAAATACGTAATCTATAGCTTGACAAGAGGTTTACGCATCCCATCCATCCAAGTTTAGATTATTGCCTCTTCTGTTAGGGATTGCCACGTCGTTTATCTCCGCTTCACTCCGATAAACTCCTCGCAATGACAGCCGTTATGGGGAATGCTGCTGAGGCGGCGAGGATCATCCCAGCCATCCCTCAATCCCAGCCATCCCTCAATCCCATCCATCCCGGTTCAGACAACTTATACAAAATTCTAGAGTTTCGGGAACTCGGTTTTCGGCTATTCATGAAATTAAAACGAAAAACAAAAAGCAAATATCTTTGATGTGCAGATGCTTCAGACCTCCAATTCCGTCAGGGTACGCAAAATTGCGAAACTACCATGAGATAGCGGAGGGTTGAACCGGCAGTGAACCCTCCGATACCCGAGACCCGAAACCCGATACCCGGCCCAATAAAGCTTCGCCTCGATTCGATCGATGCGCTGCGTGGCGTGGCGGCATTGATGGTGGCGGGGTACCACATCTGGGGACACTACGGCGTTTACCCTTTCCCTTCGCTCGGCGTCGTGCCGTGGACCAAAGGCGCGGGAATGCTGGCGTATGTGACGTCGCCCTTGCGGTGGGGATATCTGGGTGTGGGGTTGTTCCTCGTCCTTAGCGGATTTTGTATTCATTTGCCCTTCGCACGAAAAGCTGCCGAAGCCGGAAGCTACAAGTTCGAGTGGCGGAAGTTTTATCTGCGGCGGCTCTGGAGATTGTATCCGGCCTATGCGGTGTCGGTCGTTGGGACGTACCTGCTGCTGGTCATCACTGCGCACGGTACGGATTACGTCGAAGGCTCGCCGACGGTGCTGAATCTGATCTCGCACCTGACGCTAACGCACGGCTATTTCGACCGCTACTTTTACGGGATCGTGCATGTGTATTGGTCGTTGGCGCTGGAGTTTCAGCTCTACCTGATGTATCCGCTCTTCCTGTACTTGTTCCGGAAGATGGGGCTTACGCGATCGATCGCGATGCTTACGATCTTTGCCATCGCCTGGCGACTCATCTCGATGCAGTATTTCGGATCGCAGCTTATTAGCGTTGCCTGGACTGGCCCCTACGCCATGATGGGATTCGTCTTTTCGCGTATGCCGGAGTGGTTGTTCGGCGCCTGGCTCGCCGAGTGGTTCGTAAAGGGCGCAAATCTAACGGCGAAACGAGTACCACTGGTTACAGCGTCAGCAGCAGTGCTCTTCGCAGCCATCCTTACTACGCTATGGCAACCGACGTGGCTCTTAACGGATATCGTTTTCGGATTGGGCTTTGCGCTGCTCATCGCAGGGGCTATAGTACCGTCCAGAAAGGTGACGGCTGAAGCGAAAAGTTGGCGCTGGTCGCCCTACCGTTTTCTTGTTTGGTCCGGTACGATCAGCTATTCGATCTACCTTTTCCACATGCAGCTATCGTGGTTCGGAAATCCCTGGATACGGACGCTGAATGGTGATGCTTTGCAGTTTGTCCTTCGGATTGGAGTATTGGTCCTCTCGATCCCGATCATTGCGTTCATCTTCCGCTTCGTAGAGGCACCGTTTATGAACGCGCCGAAACCGGGCACGCGATTATTTAAGGTGTATATCGCGTTGGGTAGAATGCTTGGCATAAAATCGGATACTATAAGCGGCAGCGAAACGGGTCGCTCACCCGTGGTCCAACTCGGTACGACATCCACCTAACCCCCTTACGATGGATCTGCACTGACCGCAGGAGTTGGGAGGAGAACCATTATGACAATCATTGCCCAACTGAATTCCTTATCGGATGCCTATGCAGGCATGGAAGCATTACGCATGAAGCAAATACCGCCGGCCCTCTCGAAGCAAGGAGAATTTCTGGTCATCAGCGTGGAAGACGATTTTGCGAACCATGCCCGGCAAGTTCTGGAGTGTGACGAACGCTTCACGACCTGCATCTGGAAAGGCGCCTCCCGAAGGACGGAATCCGGCTTCGATGAATGGAATGCGTGAGCAGTAGAAAAAAGGAATGCCTGGGCCGTAGAACCTTCCGGCAGAATCTCACGTAGAATGGCCCAATGTACGTATTGGCCTCGATCTTTCGCGATTTCCATGATTATTTTATGGATCTTGGCTCATTCTGGTGGATGGCATGGAACGCCATACTGGCGTTTGTGCCCGTAGTTCTGGCGCTGATCTTTTTTAAGCGAGAAGACCAGCCTCGAACAGGAATACGGAATGTCACCTTCGGCTTAGAGTTAGTACTGGTCCTCCTTTTTTTGCCGAATGCCCCTTATGTAGCGACCGATCTCGTCCACTTCCTCGAGACCGTTCGAAAGAACGATGCCTCCTTATGGAAATTGCTCGGGACTGAATTTCCACTCTACGCAATGCTGATGGCGTTTGGTTTAGCCTGTTATAGCTTTACGGTCGATCGAGTACTCTATGCTGTGCGAATGAGGATCGGTAGAGCGTGGGCGTGGTTCGCACTGTTTGTGATTCCGTTACTATCTGCCGTTGGGGTATACCTCGGTCGTGTGGCGCGTTACAATAGCTGGAATATTCTTTCCGATCCCAGAGGCATTCTCGATTCCAGTTCAGCGATCCTCGAAGAAATCCGAGTCGCGAAAGTTATTGTAAGCATCTGGCTCTGCCTGATCGTCGTCCATCAGATCTACCGCGTTTTCCACGATGGCATTCGCTATCGTTTAGAGCGGCGGCAAGCTAAAATAAGTCTGCGAAGTTCGGAGTTAGGAAGCCCCGGCATTCACCCTAATTAGAGTGAATCTTCATCGGCACTTTGTCATTCGTAAAGACCTTCATCGGACCATGCGGTTCCTCGATCTCCGCTGGTGAAGGCTTCGGATGAATAGAATCATTTGCTGTGGATTTTGCAGCGGCAGTTTGTGTGCTGCGAACGGTTGGCTCGGCCGGAGTTTGCATAAGCGTGGGTCGCTGAACCGGCGTGGGCTTCGATGAATCTGCAACGACCGTTGCTTTCGGAAGTTGATACGCACGTTTCGAGTAGGTGGCCGTAAGGTAAAGAACTCCGACCAGCATTAATGCGAATAGTCCTGCCAAAAGATATAGCGGCCAACGCTTTTGCGGTCTGGTCTTCAAAAGATGTTGCAGAAGGAGGACGTTTGGAAGCGCCACGCCAGCTCCTGCCGATCGAACGGCATTATACTGATGTGCTTGTATCAAGCGCTCGGCTTCGAGCAGTTCTGCCGCTTCGGGGTCGTTAACGAGACGCGCTTCAAAGGCGGCCCGTTCGTCCTCTAACATTTCACCGGATATAAAGCGGTCGATCGACCGATCTACCGACGATAGTGGTGTACGATCATGGTCTGTCATAGTGATTTCCTTTCGGCCACTGGTGACGTAAACTTGCTGAGGCTCACGCCTTCTTTCTTAGCGATCTCCACGACGAGATGCCGCAGTTTTGCTCGGGCGCGGGAGGCCCGCTGCCAAATGGCTTCTGGTGTCTTATCTAACATTTCAGCGATCTCGTCGAAACGATATCCAAGGTGGAGATTCAATTCAAGGACTTCACGAAAATCGTCCGGTAGTTGCGCGAACGCTCGTTCGACGATCTCTTCTGCATCGAGTGCGGTATGATGCCGAGTGACCGGATGCTGATGCTCATCGAGCGAGTCGATCGAGGTGTGCTGCTTCCAGGTCCGTCTTCGGTCGATCACCATGTTGTGAGCGACACGGAAGAGAAACGCCTGCACGTGAAAGGGAGCGTTAACTTTGGAAGGAGGTTGTTTCCGAAGATTGATAAATCGGATCCACACTTCCTGCAACATATCCTCTACGAGAGGCCCGGTGGATGCTGTCCCAATTTGTCGGCTCAGATACCGGCGAAGTTTGGCATCGAACGCAACAAATAGTAATTCGAACGCAGAGTCATCGCCACGCAACATGCGAGTAAATACTTCATCGTATTGTACTACGCTGTGGTGTGCCGTCGAGTGCACATCGGCTGTTAGTTCGGCGGTCATGTATGGCTCCGAAGGAATCACACCGTTCTCCTGGGGCGTTCCCAGACTTCCATATTGTGAGTGTCCTGGTCTTAAAACGAATTTCCGTGGTATGCCCTGACAGCCCAATGAATAAATGTCAGGCTAAACGGTCCTAATTCGTTATAATGGCAAGAATCCTGAGATAATGATCATGCAAAACCTGAGTGCCCGCCTCGTCCTCCTCGCTCTACTGGCGATCGCCGTATTTTCAGCGATGAGCTTAAATAGCTGTAAAGACAAATTTATTACGCAGGCACCGGATACCATCATTCACCATGACACCATCCGTACCGTACCGGATACTACCCGAGTAGTTATCCACGATACGGTCGACCTCGACGACTCTTCCGTTTGGGTGTACAGAGCCTCGGGTACAACGGACGATCTTGTAATTGTCCAATTTCCCGATCAGAACAACGGATATATTGGCGGCAGCCATGGAATCATTCTCGGCACCGCCAATGGCGGCATTAATTGGAATACTCACAACTATTTGGGTACCGAAGGAAACGGTGGAACGGTCATCTATGGGTTATCTTTCCTCGATCTTCTTACCGGTTGGGCGGTCGGAGATGGCAACTATGTCTATCATACCATAGACGGTGGTTTCCACTGGGATTCGACGCTCGTGAATACCACTTACTTCCTTCGCACAACTTGCTTTTTGGATGCCAACAATGGTTTTATCGGTACGAGTGATCCTTCCGTTATATCCACTGGCCCTTATCCTGGCCCCGGGCACTATGGGCAGATCTTTGCAACACATAACGGAGGTAAAAATTGGACCTCAACTCCTATCGGGAGCGGCGGAATCATGTACATCCGCTTTATCAATTCCACTAATGGCGTCGCAATCGGCAGATATGGAACAGCGTTCTGGACTTCGGACGGTGGCACCACCTGGAAGCCCGGCACTTCGGATCTCCCTGGCGGTGTACTCAACAAGTGTGTTTTTACGAGCGCCAATACAGGTTTTGCCGTTGGCTATATCGATACTGCGCACGGTGTAATACTTCGCACCGATGATGCCGGCCACTCGTGGCAAACGATCCGCAGCACTCCGTTCTTGTTACAAGGTATTGCTACCAATGGCAATGGTATGGTCACTGCTTGTGGCTGGGGTGGCAATATTTCCGAATCCACGGATGGTGGTACAACGTGGAAGGAATCCCAGATAGGGACGATCCGCTGGATCGATGTCGTCTATTCAAGCGTCGACCGGACGATTCTGGTCGGAAAGAGCGGAAGAATAGCAACACGCGATAAGTAATAACCTGGTGTCAGGCTGACCATCGGTCGTTCGTTATAAGAGACGAATACCTTCACATTTTTTATCACCGATATGAACAATTCAGCCGCTCGTATCATAGTTGTGTGTTGTATAGTGCTTGCTGGCTTTTCAGCACTGACACTCAATAGTTGCCGCGATAAAACGATCACTCAGTGGGATACGCTTGTCGTGCATGACACGATCCATTGTCCTGACTCCGCTCTTTGGGTCAGCCGCAGTACGAATACCACCGAAGACCTCGTTATAGGTGCCTTTAAGGGTGGCGCTGGCTTCGTCGGCGGCACTCATGGCGTGATGTTGCAAACGAACGACGCCGGCAATACCTGGCAATCTGCAAGTTCAGCACCGGTCTTTAACTCGTCCTACGGCCCCGGGGCCGTCTATGGATTAAGCTTTGCCGATTCTCTTTCGTTGTTCGCCGCCGGCGATCAGCGCATGATCGTTCAAAGCATGGATGGAGGTCAATCCTGGAATTCGATGAACACGCTTGCTGTCCCTACAACTGACCTGATTCGATCGATCCGTTTTGTAACTTCAGGGATCGGCTTTATCGGTACTTCGGATGCGTATGCTGCTCCTTCTGGCTCGATCTGTAAGACCACGGACGGCGGCCAGTCCTGGATTCCCACATTCACTACCCACGGTGGTATTTATAACATCGATTTCCTTGGCTCGAACGGTGTGGCGCAAGGACGTTTCGGTGTAAATTACTGGACCAATGATAATGGTACTTCGTGGAATCCGGGTTCTTCGGACGTTCCGAATGCCGTTATTTATCGCTCGGCGTTTACAAATCCTTCGACGGCCTTTGCCGTGGCGATGGAAAATGAGAGCCTGGGCTATATTCTTAAATCTACCGACGGCGGACACAACTGGCATACGATCAAATCGGTACCGTTTGGCCTTCAGGGTATTTCATTCAACGGAAATAACACGGTCACTGCGGTGGGCTATGGCGGGATCGTCTATGAGTCAACCGATGGCGGCTCCACCTGGAACCAGGAGAAAGCCGGCAATTATCGATGGATCGATATCCGGTATATTAACTCGACCAGGGCGATCGTCGTAGGTCAGAATGGCCGCATTTACACTCGGGATTTACAGCACTAAAACAGTCGATCTTTTTCAAATGAACTGCGCCGCATACCCGTGCGGCGCCGTTCTTCTTTGTTCCAACTGATATTTTTGGAAATCTATATTTAGGAGAGATTTTAAATAAAGGGAGTGTTTCGGACTAAACTTTTTAGCACCCGAATATCTTGCTTTGCTCGTTCCGTCTACAACTGATTGTCCTGATCCTGCTAGAACTATCAGCGGCCAATTCTTTTGGTCAGGCGCAATCGCACGTCGAATTGGATTATCGCTTCGGTCTTCTTAAAGCTGCAACGCACGCTCCGAATGTTATCAATCAAAACTACAGCGGCTCCGGCGAAGGACTTAGTCGAGAAAATACATTCGGCATCGGCTATAGCAGAACAATCACTTCCGTATTTCAGAACAATCTTAATATTGATGGGAAAGCAGGCCTCTTTCAATCGCTAGGGAGTTTTGCGGCAAGTGATGGCGCTTTTTCTCTTTCCCATACCGCAACCTTTCTTCGGTTTGGAGCCGATCTCTCCCATTCTTTTCCAGGCACTGAGCTTGGAATTGGAGCGTGGCTCGATCTACCACTGTCACAATCGTTGACAGAAGCCGTGACTTCGCAGGGTACAACACGTTCGGACAACTCTCTATTATACTCGTCGATCCCGTTTGGATTGAAATTGGAGATTGGGCTTACCGATCGAGTAATTTCTTCGCTTCCCCTCTATCCTCGGCTGTTCTCGGAATTTGATCTCGGAGCGTATCGTCAACCGGAAGTATCGCTTGGCCAAGCCGCTTCTATTGGTATAGGCCTGCAATGGAGTTTTATGTCGGCAATGCCAGACACTATAACAAGCATACCTATTTCAGAAAATAGTGGGAGGCAATTAGAAGCTCAGGTTCACTTTGTTTATCAAGGTCATCCGATTCGACCGGGAGAGAAAGTGCTTATCGAGCCGCAGGATACGATCTTTCGGCAATACGCAATGCTCCCCTCTTATCTGCCCAACTCTTACCACCATCTTACGCAAGAAGAAGCAACACGATTTTCCATCGACTCCCTTGCACGATTGTCCGAAGATCAGCTTTTTGCTGAATTACCAAACTTAATTGGTATGCGGTTGAAAGCAGATGCGGCCCAGTCCATCCTATTAAAGGCAAAGGATTCGATCGCAGCCCATGAGATAACCGATTACCTGCAACATATTTTCAGCATTCCTCAAAACCAGGTCACACTCGCAAACAGAGAAGACCGTTTGGAACACGTTGCGATCGATCCTCTATCAAATTCTCTCCTATCGCCTGCTGTAACCCAGTGGATCGAACGAAGCTACTTGTTACGCGAGATCGGCCTGGAGCATTCGGTCAAAACAGGTTCAGCAAATTCCTGGCATATTACGGTCGAACAACAAAATGGGCCGGTCACTACTATTGCGGATGGACATGAAGGTACGTTATCGTTAGATGGCATTCGTGCCAGTAATAACTCTCCCATCGTTGCGACGCTGTATGCTAGTGATAACTTCGGCTCACAAATAACGGCCAGCGACACCTTACATCTTGGGCTCTCCGGAGGAGACCAGACGACAGCCCCCACCGTTACACGCTTTGTGCTACTTGCCGATTCTTCACAAATGATAACGGTAAATCGTCTTTGCCAAAAAATGCACGAGCTATTGCCTGCTAAGCAAACAAGCATTGACTATTTCTTCGATCGCTCAGGATTCCCCGGCTGGCTGCAAACTCGCATAGCCCAGTCCGGTATAGCAGGACGGGAATCCAGCCATACTCTCGATTTTGATGACGTTATTGGGCCTCGGGCCATTATTACGATCCAAAAATAACCGTTCGTTGGATGGCTTATTTTCTCTCCTGAATTGTTAGTTTCGGATAACGCAAAACGGATGAAGTCCCGAACGAAGACCACTACTGCCAGACCCCTAACGAACGGATCCGCATCGAGCATAGCCAACGCACCGGCGGAAACCCGGCGTGTGACCACGCGCACGATCCGCGAAATGAAAAAGCGTGGCGAAAAAGTAACGATGGTTACCGCCTACGATTTTACGTTCGCACGTCTTTTCGATGACGCCGGAGCCGATGTACTGCTCGTTGGTGATTCTCTCTCGAATGTCATTCAGGGAAATGAAACGACAATTCCTGTGACGCTCGATGAGATGATCTATCATGCTCGGCTTGTCGTGCGCGGCGTTCGCGAACATGCGATGGTCATCTGCGATATGCCCTTTATGAGCTTCCAGGTCTCTGTCGAAGAAGGCTTTCGTAATGCCGGGCGTATTATGAAGGAAACCGGTGCCGGAGGGATCAAGATCGAAGGAGGCGAGCGCGTTACCGATCACGTTCGACGTATGAGCGAGGCTGGCATTCCGGTCATGGGTCACTTAGGCCTCACGCCACAATCGATCCATCAGTTTGGTACCTATCGCACTCGCGGCATCACGAAGGACGAAGCTAATCGGATCAAGCAGGATGCAAAAGCATTGCAGGATGCCGGAGTTTTTGCTATTGTTCTCGAAAAAGTACCGGCTTCGCTTGCAAAAGAGATTACGGAGATGCTTACCGTTTCAACGATCGGGATTGGCGCCGGTAAACATTGTGATGGGCAGGTCCTTGTTATGCACGACCTTCTGGGACTGACCGAGGAATTTCATCCGCGTTTTGTTCGCCGGTATGCAACGCTCGCGGAGACCGTACGAACCGCTATACGCAAATACGATTCCGATATCAAAAAAGGACGTTTCCCTAATGAATCGGAATCGTATTGATGCGATACTAAAACTCAGTACTTGTAGAAGCCCCGCCCACTCTTTTTGCCGAGCATTCCGGCTGCCACCATCTTCTTTAGAAGCGGACATGCACGATACTTGGAATCACCCAAGCCATCGTGAAGCACATTCATAATGGCGAGGCACACATCCAGGCCGATAAAATCCGCGAGTTGTAGTGGCCCCATGGGGTGTGCCATTCCGAGCTTCATCACTGTATCAATGTCTTCTGCCTTCGCGACGCCTTCCATCAGCGTGTAGATCGCTTCATTGATCATCGGCATCAGAATGCGATTCGAGACGAATCCCGGTGCATCATTTACTTCGACCGGCGTCTTTCCAACTTTTTCGGATAACGCCTTTACCGTCGAATAGACCTCATCCGTTGTCGCAAGACCGCGAATGATCTCCACCAGTTTCATCACCGGTACCGGATTGAAGAAGTGCATGCCGATGACATGACTCGCGCGTTTCGTTGTTGCGGCAAGCTCGGTAACCGAGATCGAACTGGTATTGGAAGCCAGGATCACACCTTCGCGAGCATTATTGTCGAGCGTTTGGAAGATCTCCTTTTTCAAATCATATCGCTCGGTCGCAGCTTCAATAACAAAGTCTGCTGCCTTTACGGATGTAGC